>Ga0163146_10000031_pt1 | contig 164280 bp, 113 predicted proteins | sample OliLakLV19MP7G1_FD_148648 | JGI IMG/M metagenome (GOLD analysis project Ga0163146, IMG submission 148648) | Freshwater microbial mat bacterial communities from Lake Vanda, McMurdo Dry Valleys, Antarctica - Oligotrophic Lake LV.19.MP7.G1 | ecosystem: Environmental > Aquatic > Freshwater > Lake... | reverse complement strand
ATGAGCTTGCGTCAAGTATTTTAGTGACTACATTATGACGTGCAAAAATGCACAGTCCCAGTGCCAAAAGCCAATACAGCCAATGGTTTGCGGACTACGAACGACGCGGGGAGACGAGGAACTTCAGGTTAGTAATGGGGGGATTACCTCGGCAAATCAGATCGATACTCAAGAGCTGGTGAACTGCGCCGCGGAGAATACGGTGGCCAGTGGAAAAGAGCCTACGATTCTGGCGATTCAGGCCCAAATCGGCCAGGGCTCGTACACCACCGTGCAGCGGTATCTGGGGGTCTGGAAGGCGCGGCGATCGGGGGTCGCTGTGGCCACGTCGGACATGCTGGCGGAGATCGATACGCAGGGGCAGAGTTTTGTCCGGACGATTTGGGTGCGGACACTGTGTGCTCAGGCCGGATCGAGCGACTTGGGATCGACGCCGAGGTCTTTGAGCTTGCGGTACAAGTGAGTGCGCTCCATGCCGGACAAGTTGGCGAGCTTGCTGACGCTGCCGGCGCAGAGTTTGAGTTGGCGCATCAGATAGGCACGTTCGAAGCGGTCGCGGGCATCGCGTAGCGGCAGGCTCAGGTCCAGCAGAAAATCACCGGCGCTGCGCCCTGGGCCGGGCGCGACGATGCCCAGTGCCTCGTTGATTTCCTCAAGATCAATGTCGCCGTCGCCGCCCAGAATCAACAGACGCTGCACCAGATTGCGCAGCTCGCGCAAATTGCCGGGCCAGCTGTGGCGACACAAACGGTCCATGGCAGCGGGCTCGAAGCCGCGCAACGGCAACAGGTCGCGTTCGGCCAGTTGCGCGACCTGGGAGTGCAGTAGCTCGGGGATATCTTCGCTGCGCTCGCGCAGCGGCGCGGCGCTGACGCCAAGCACGTTGAGCTGATAGAACAGATCTTCGCGCAGCCTGCCATTTTGCAGTTCGCGTTCTGGCGCCTGACTGCTGCTGGCGATGATGCGGGCGCCCAGCGGCAAGGATTGGGTGCCGGCCTCGCGCAGGAACTGTCGCGTCTCCAAGGCCGCAGCCAGTCGTGCCTGGGTGCGTTCGTCGAGCGCCGCAATCTCGTCGATATAGACCGAGCCGCCGCTGGCCTGCTCAAACGCGCCTGGAATCACGTCACCGCGTGCCTCGACACCGAACAGGCCGGCCATCATGCGCTCCGGCGGCAGGCTGGCCGGAGCAATACGCACGAATGCGGCATGCCCGCGCGGGCCGCTCTGGTGCACGTAGCGTGCCAGTGATTCCTTGCCGGTGCCGGCTTCGCCACGGATCAACAGCGGCGCGTCGCTCTGTGCAGCACGCTCGAGCTGGGCACGCAGTGCGCGCACTCCGGCACTGCCGCCGACCGGCGCCACGGGCAACAACAGTTGTTTGAGCCCTGCGTTTTCGCGCCGCAGCTGCGCCGTCTCCAGCGCGCGCTTGACAGTCAGCAACAGTTTGGCCAAAGAAACCGGCTTTTCGAGAAAGTCGTAAGCGCCCAGGCGCACCGCTTCCACCGCCGATTCAATACTGCCGTGACCGGAGATCATCACCGTGGGACAGGGCAGCCCGTCGGCTTCGATCGTTTCGCGCAGAAATCGCAATCCGTCGCCGTCGGGTAACCACACATCCAGCAACATCAGCTCAGGAGTTTCCAGCGCCAGCGCGGCGCGCGCAGTCGCGACTGACTCCGCGGTGCGCACGCTGTAGCCCTCATCGCGCAGGATGTCTTCGATTAAATGGCGGATATCGGGTTCGTCGTCGACGACCAGTACACGGGCAGCAGTCATAGGCAGTCTCTAACACTCGTGCGGCAAGCATAGTGGATTGACGATAAGCCCCGCTGCGGCAGCAGCCCTTCGGCGTGGCAGCGTCGCAGCGCGGCGAACAGACCATCCTGCAGTCGACACGATCGCAGTCTCAGGTTGCTCGCAAGGAGCGGGTGCACCGTTTGAAGTGGGCACTGGGTGGGTTCTAGCTGAGGGCGACGTCGGTGGATCGGGGATAGGAGTGAAAGCGCGACCGCGCGCAGCGCGCACCCACGATCAGCAGCCGCCACAGTTTTCGCTTACAACGCAGCGCGGAAACCCGCTTCGATGGCATCAAAATCGGCGCGGCTCGCAGCCATCATTACCAGCGCACCGCCGTTGACCGTGATCTCGCGACCGAGCAATTCGTGTTCGGCAAAATCGTTGCGCGCCACGCGCTCGCCCGGCACGTACATTACCGTCACAGCACCCGAGCGCTGCTGCATCACCATGTGCAGCGAGCGTCGCGAACCGAGCGGGCAGATTTTCAGGTAACTGAAGTTCCCCGGCGAGCGCAGCAGTTTTACACCGAGCCGCTCGAAGGATTCGCGCAGCGCTACTCCGGATACCACTCCTTGCGCGTTAAGCGACATGGGTTCGGCGTGCCCCAGATGTTGAAGCGATATCGCTGCCAGCGATTGCTGCGGCGCCAGGGCCAACCATGACACGCTGGCAATGCCCGCGGTCAGCGCAAGCCCGGCGGCGATTCGCCAGATCACTGCGCGTCGCCCGGAGCTTTGCTGTCGCGCCATTGTGGTTTGACCGAGCAGGATGCGATCCGCCCACTCGGCCGGCACCGGAATCGCCAGACCGCGATCGAGAACGGCTTCGAATCGCAGCGCACTTATTTGTGCCTGGGCGCAACGCGGGCATTCATCACGATGCGCGCGCGCAGTCGCATCCAGTTGCTTGGGCTGCACAGCGATGGCGCGACGAAATTCAAGACAATTCATGGACAGATCCCTCCACGTCCCGCCCACTCAGGGCTACTTTCAGTTTCTGCCGGGCGCGAAAAAGCTGCGTCATCACCGCGGCCGGGGTCAACTTCAGCTCGCGCGCGATCTCCTCGCAGCTGAAGCCGCCGAGCACTTGCATCAATAACGGTTCGCGATACTTCACATCCAGGGCATGGATGGCACGCCGCACAATGCTGTCCTCGCCACCTTGCTCGGGGCCAAGCCAGTCCTCGTCTGCCAGGTCCAGTTCTTCAATCGGTTCCAGGCGGGTCGGTGCCTTGCGTTCGAACAGACGCGCGTGTTCACGGCGCAGGATCGTGGTCAGCCACGCCTTTACCGCCTTGCTATCGCGCAAGTCGTCGAGCGAGCGCCAGGCGCGGAGGTAGGTTTCCTGGGTCAGATCGTGCGCCAGCGCTTCATTGCCGCATAGCCAATAGCCGAACCGGTAAAGCTCGGCATGAGTGGCGCGCACCAATGCATCGAATTGGGACTGTTTCGGGTTCATGCTGGCTACATGACCCGGATGAGCGCCCTTTACTTTCATCTGCACGCCGTCGCGATCTGATATCTCAGTGGGTGGTGCCACTCAATTGCCGAGTCGGCGAACTCATCAGACGATCCACCCAGGCAATGGCCACGGCCGAAACCACGAAGCTGAGATGGATCACGGTTTGCCAGATCAATACCTGCTTATCCAGCGTCTCGGCTTCGATAAAGGTCTTGAGCAGATGGATCGAGCTGATGCCGATGATGGCCGTGGCCAGCTTGACCTTGAGCACCGCAGCATTCACATGCGACAGCCATTCCGGTTGATCGGGATGGCCTTGCAGACCCAGACGCGACACAAAAGTCTCGTAGCCGCCGACGATGACCATCACCAGCAGATTGGAAATCATCACCACATCGATCAGGCCCAGAACGGTCAGCATGATGGCGGTTTCGGCGTTGTGCGAAGGCATGTCCTTGAGTACTTCGGCGGCCACCACCGCAGCTTTGTCCGCCGCAATGCCCGCCTTGACCAGCACGTCGCTGGCCGCAGCAAGTGCTGCTGCGGGCGCGTGCGCTGCGGTATCCATCGAGACGGAGTGCACCAAATGCCAAAGCTCACGCAAAAACTGCACCACGTACAGACCCTGGGCCACGATCAGCCCCAGATACAGCGGCAACTGCAGCCAGCGCGACGAGAAGATCAACCAGGGCAAAGGCCCCAGTCGCTGAGGGGTTCCGGGGTTCGGGGTGTTGGCCATGAATGAGGATCCGAAAGGGGAGGGGATTCTATCGAATCGGGATGACGCTAGCAGCGCAGCGAGGTGCAACGCGAACGATGGCGAACGCGATGGATTTTATGCCAGTTTGCAGCCGCGCCTGGATGCACTCCTACGATCAGGCGTGCAAGGTCGAACCGGGCAGTGACAATATGTAATCCGCGCCCATCATCTGCGATGCGGTGTAGAAGCCGCCGGCCGGGCGCTTGGCGATCACGTGATCGAGAATCCCCATGGCGGCGGTTGCGGTCAGATCGTAACCGTTGACGGTGCGCAGCTGTTTCTTCACTTCGGCGCCGGCAGCATTGCGCACCTCACCCCAGATCGTACAGCCGCTGCTGCCGCGCTGGCTGTCGTCGGGACCGCCAGCGCGAATCTTCTTCTTCATGAAGTTCTGCACGAGGCCCAGACCCAGCAAGGGGCGAATCAGGTTCAATTTCTTCAGTCGCGCTGCGGTGGACGGCGACACGCCCATGTACACCTCGACATTCGGAATTCCGGTTGACACATACGCGGTGTACACGTCGCCCCAGGGAATGGTCATCGCATGCCGTGCTTCACCATCGCGATCAAAGGTACGCGTCTTGTAGGCCAGGGGTACACGCACAATCTGGCCGTCGCGGCGCACACGGCCACCCTTGGATAGCCCCTCGACTGCAGTCAGTGCGGTTCCATGGCTGGGCCCGCCGCCGGCCTCGAAGGCCAGTACCAGCTCAATGGCATCGGGCAGATCGCGCTTCAGCATCGCCGCCAGGCAATCAGTCGGGACCACATCGAAGCCAGTGCCCGGCATCACCACGATGCCGCGCTCCTGTGCGCGCTGGTTGCGTTGGTGACAGTGCGCAAACACCTCCATCTCGCCGGTGATGTCCAGATAGTGCACCGCAGATTTGAGACAGCCTTCCAGCATCGGCGCGCTGGTCGCCGAAAACGGCCCGGCACAATGCATCACCGCTTCGATGCCGTTGAGCGCCGAAGACACGGTGTTGGGATCTTCAAGATCAAAAATACGCGCGGGCAATTCGTGCTTGCGCGCCAAAGACTCGATCGCGTCGCGGTTACGCCCGGCCAGTACCGGTCGATGCCCGCGCTTGAGCGCGATCTCCAGCATCAGCCCGGCGGTGTAGCCGTTGGCGCCGTACAACATCCAGGATCCCATCTGTCGTTTCCTCGTTTAAGCGCATTGCCTGCGCGCGTCGGCTTGGCTGCGGCGCAACCATGGACGCTGAATTTCCAATGCCGCCCAGTCAAATATCGCGCATGTCTGGCTGGCGCAGCGCCCACCCTATCCGCATCCAGTCCAATGCGCTAATGGTTGGGCTTGCGCGCAATACTGCCGTAGCGCTTCATCAGCTTCTTGAAAAAGTAGTTGGGCACAAGGCGTTTGAGCCGCCACAGCAGACGCTCGGGTGCGGTCGGGATGATCATGAAATCGCCGCGCTCGGCGGCGGCGTACACGTAAGCCGCGATGTCGTCGGCCGTGACCTTGGCCTTCTCCATCAGGCCGCTGGCGAAGTTACGGAAGCGATCGTCGGGACCACGCGCAGTTTCCAGCAGGTTGGTCTTGAAGAAACTCGGGCAGACAACCGATACCTTGACGCCGTGCGCATGCATCTCACCGCGCAGCCCTTCCGACAGCGCCACCACGGCAGCCTTTGTAGTGCCGTAGCTGGCAAGGCCCGGCGCGCCCGCGAGCGCCGCGAACGAAGCAGTGCTGATAATGTGGCCGCGCTGGCGGCGTAGGAACATGGGCGCAAACGCTTTCATGCCGTGCACAACGCCCATCAGATTGATGCCGATCACCCATTGCCAGTCCTCGAGCGAGCTCTCGGCCACGCTGCCGGCCGTGGCAACACCCGCGTTGTTGATCAGCACATCGAAACCCTCGGGCCAGCGCCGACTCACCTCGTCGCGCATCGCTTCCACCGAAAGGCACTGGGACACGTCCACCACGACCGCGAAGTGCCCGACGTTGATCTGATTGAGCATAACCACGGCGGATTCAGCGCGGTCAAGGTGCAAATCCGCCACGGCAATCGCGTAGCCGGCGCGCGCATAGCGCTTCGCCAGCGCCAACCCTAGACCGCTACCCGCCCCGGTGATCAGAGCACGTCGCGGTGCCCGTGCAGTTTCGCTCACAACCTTCCCCTGCGATTAAGATGCGCCGAATCATAGCGAACGAGCACCCTGAAAATGGAACACATCCTGCCCCAATCCCTCACCGATCTGACTGGCAAAACCGCACTGATCACGGGCGCCAGCCGCGGCATCGGCGAAGCCGCGGCGCATCTGTTTGCCGCCTGCGGCGCGCACGTGATCGTCTCCAGCCGCAAACTTGATATATGCACCAAGGTGGTGGAATCGATCCGTGAGCAGGGCGGCGTGGCCAGTGCCATCGACGCGCACATCGGCGATATCGCCTCAATCGATCGCCTGTTCCAGAAGGTCAAGGACCGTGGCTTCGGGCTCGACATCCTGGTCAACAATGCCGCAGCCAATCCGTACTTCGGGCCGATGCTGGACATGGACCTGGGCGCGTTCGAAAAAACCGTTGAGGTCAATCTGCGCGGCTACTTCTACTGCTCAGTGCAGGCGGCCAAGATCATGCGCGACAAAGGCGGCGGCGTCATCGTCAACGTCGCCTCGGTGAATGCGCGTCGCGCGGCACCGGGTCAGGGCGTGTATTCGATGACCAAGGCCGGCATCGTGTCCTTGACCGAGGGCTTCGCCAAGGAACTGGCGCCGCACAATATCCGTGTTAACGCGGTGCTGCCCGGCCTCACCGAGACCAAGTTCGCCGCGGCCATCACCAGCAATCCCGAGCTGATGAAAATGATGCTGCGCCTGATCCCGCTCGGCCGCTCGGCGGAACCACGCGAGATTGCGCCAACGATTCTGTTTCTTGCGTCGCCCGCCGCTAGTTACATCACCGGCGCGAGCTTCGCAGTAGATGGCGGTTATCTCGCATAAGAGTGAATCTGGCAGGAACAGTTCCCGGAGCGGCTTCTCGGATCGGCTTTAGCCGCGAAGCTGTGGCTCTGCTGCGATGGGTTTTCAGCAACGGCAGGAGCTTCGCGGCTGAAGCCGCTCCCAAAGGACATCCGCTCCCACAGGACATTCGCCGCAAATCACACGGCTTATTCCCATCGCGCCTGTTCACATGCGATAAGCGCGTTGCCGATTGCGGCGTGCTTGTATAGCCTGCGTGCCTTACTTGTCAATTGGCCGAAGCCTTGAACACCGCTCACATACTCAGTCATCTCGACCGTCTTGAGGCCGAGAGCATTCACATCATGCGCGAAGTCGCGGCCGAGACCGAGCGGCCGGTCATGCTGTATTCCATCGGCAAGGACAGCGCGGTCATGGTGCGCCTCGCGCAGAAGGCCTTCCATCCGGCGCCGCCACCGTTCCCGTTGCTGCATGTCGACACCACGTTCAAGTTTCGCGACATGTACGCGCTACGTGACCGCATGGCCGCGCAGGTTGGTATGCAATTGCTGGTCTATCAAAATCCCGAAGCAGTCGCGCTTGGCATCAATCCGTTCACGCATGGCTCGTCGGTGCACACCGATGTGTGGAAAACCCAGGGCTTGAAAAAGGCGCTGGATCAATATGCATTCGATGCCGCCTTTGGTGGCGCGCGCCGCGATGAGGAGAAATCTCGCGCCAAAGAACGCGTGTTCTCGTTTCGCTCCGCGCAACATCGCTGGGACCCGAAGAATCAACGACCGGAGTTGTGGAGCCTGTACAACACCCGCAAGTTGCCGGGCGAGAGCATCCGCGTGTTTCCCATTTCCAACTGGACCGAACTCGACGTCTGGCAATACATCCAGCGCGAAAACATTCCGATCGTGCCGCTGTATTTCGCCGCGATGCGCCCGGTAGTCGAGCGCAATGGCGCCCTGATCATGGTCGATGACGAACGTCTGCCGCTGGCCGCAGGCGAACAGCCGGTGCTGCGAAAAGTACGCTTTCGTACGCTCGGCTGCTATCCACTCACCGGCGCAGTGCTGTCCGAGGCAGATACGCTGGCCGCGATCGTGCGCGAAATGGAGCTGGCGCGCAGCTCAGAACGGGAGGGCCGCATCATTGATCACGATGCCGCCGCGTCGATGGAAAAGAAAAAACAGGAAGGCTATTTCTGATGAGCGCCCGCCAGCATGAAGAAACCAAAGATCTGCTGCGTTTCATCACCTGTGGCAGCGTCGATGACGGCAAGAGTTCGCTGATTGGCCGTCTCTTGTACGAATCCAAGAACCTGTTCGCGGACCAGCTGGATACGCTGGCCAGTGACTCGCGCAAAGTCGGCACGCGCGGCCAGGAGCTGGACTTCGCACTGTTGCTCGATGGCCTTTCTGCCGAGCGCGAACAGGGCATCACCATCGATGTTGCGTATCGCTTCTTCGCCACCGAAAAGCGCAAATTCATTGTTGCCGACACCCCCGGCCACGAGCAGTACACACGCAACATGGTCACCGGAGCATCCACAGCGGATCTGGCCATCCTGCTGGTCGACGCGCGTAAAGGCCTGCTCACGCAGACCCGCCGGCACAGTTATCTGGTCAGTCTGCTCGGCATTCGCGAGGTGGTGCTGGCGGTCAACAAGATGGATCTGGTGGATTATTCCGCCGAGGTGATGCAACGGATCGAAACCGAATACCGCGCCTTCGCCGCGCGCATGGGCATAACGTCGATCACCTGCATTCCGTTGTCGGCGGTGAATGGCGACAATATCGTTGAAGCCAGCGCAAATACGCCCTGGTACCGCGGGCCCAGCCTCCTCGGTCATCTGGAAAGTGTGGTGGTACCAGACCTGCGCGTGGCACAGCCATTGCGCATGCCGGTGCAATGGGTGAACCGACCCCACGCCGATTTCCGCGGCTTCGCCGGCACAATTGCCAGTGGCGTGGTGCGTCCGGGTGATCGTATTCGTGTATCGCCGTCGGGGCGCGAGAGCGTGGTAGCCAGCATCCTAGGAGCAACGAGTGTGGAAGCGGCGATGGCGACAACGATCGACCAAGCCGTCGCCAGCCAAGCCATTACCCTGACCCTTGTCGACGAAATCGACATCAGCCGTGGTGATGTGATCTGTGCAGCACATGCGCCGATCGGCATTGGCAACCAGTTTGAAGCCACGGTTATCTGGATGCATGAAGCGCCGATGCTGCGCGGCCGCAGCTATCTGCTCAAGTGTGCAACGCGCACCGTTACCGCGACGATTTCGCCGCTGAAATACCGTGTCGACGTGAACACGCTCGAACACCAGCCCACCGACCAGCTAGAACTCAACGAGATCGGCGTGGCGGAAATCGAACTCGACCAGATGATCGCGTTCGAACCCTACGCGCAGAATCGCGACCTCGGCGGTTTCATCTTGATCGATCGCATCACCCAGCACACTGTGGGCGCTGGCTTGCTGCACTTTGCCTTGCGCCGTTCCGACAATGTGCATTGGCAGGCCGTCGACATCCACAAATCGGCACGCGCCGGGATCAAGGGCCAGAGGCCGCGGGTGCTGTGGTTCACCGGTCTATCGGGGGCGGGTAAATCGACCATCGCCAACCTGGTCGAGAAGCGGCTGCATGTGCTGGGACGTCACACTTATCTACTCGATGGCGACAATGTACGCCACGGTTTGAACAAGGATCTTGGTTTCACCGAAGCCGATCGTGTGGAAAATATTCGCCGCGTCGCCGAAGTGGCCAGGCTCATGGTGGATGCCGGTTTGATTGTGTTGACCGCATTCATTTCGCCATTCCGCAGCGAACGCGCCATGGCGCGCAGTCTGCTCGCCGCCGGCGAATTCGTCGAGGTGTTCATCGACACGCCACTTGCCGCCGCCGAATTGCGTGATGTAAAGGGACTGTATGCCAAGGCGCGCCGGGGCGAATTGAAAAACTTCACTGGTATCGATTCCCCCTACGAAGCCCCGGAGCATCCCGAGATCCATATCGACACGACACTTATTTCTCCGGAACAAGCAGCCGAACTGATCGTGGAGCGTGTGCTGGCCTGAGCGGCACCTCAATCGCAACACAAAATGCCGCGGTAGTCGCCCATCGAGCGCGATTATCCTTGCGAGATACCGCGCTTTCTCAGCAGCTTTGTGCGAGCGGCTTTAGCCGCGAAGCTTGTTTCAGCACCCATGCTCAGCAAAGGCATCAATGCCCAGGCCGGACCGGCTCAATCCGAAGGTCGGGCTTCAATCCGCCGCCGCGCCGAACTCAAACGCACCCGAGTCGGCTTGGGCATCGCGATTCCAATTGCGCACATCGGTCTGTGCCTCGCGCAATGGCAATCCGGTGTAGTTTCGCAGCAATGAACTGGAGCTGATGCCCACCACATCGAAGTAGCCGCCGAAGGCACCATAACTCATACCAAGGTTCCAGTGGGCACTTCCCGCACAGGCATCTTGAACGGCTCCGATACGCTGCGCATTGCCACCGCTGTCGATGATCTGACCAGGTGGCAGCGGCGTGTTGTTGTCCTGCTTGTAACAACTATTGTGCAACGCGCTGTTGCGCAAACGCGCTATACCGTTGTCTGCGACATACAGGCTTTTACCCTGATTGGCGGTATCGGAATACGAGCTGACATGGGTGAGATAAGTGTTGATACCGGCCGCGGCATAAATGCCGCCGCCCTTTTGCGCGTCATTTGAATACATCGAAACATTGCGCAACTTGGCGCCATCCACTTTATTGAGCACCGCGCCACCGCCGTCGCCCGCATGATTGTCGGCAAAGCTGCTGCGCTGAATCAAGTTGCCGGTCGCGCTGCCCCCCAGCCAGGCACCGCCACCATCGCCGCCCGCGCTGTTGAAAGCGAACTCGCTGTCGCGGATACTTACCTTTCCTTCGGAGTAGAGACCACCGCCGTCCTGATTGGCGGAGTTCATTCGCAGGGCCATTCTGGAGGCATTCAATATACTGTTGGCGCCCGACGTGCTGATAAAGCCTAAATAAATACCTCCACCACCGTAATCGGCGTGGTTGCCTTCGATCAGCAGTAAATCATCCGCTGCCGCCGGGAGCTTAATTGCTGGCGCTATCGTGAGCTGCGCGCCGGTTCCGATGTTTATTCCACCACCGAATCCGCTGGTGCTGTTCTGAGCAATGCGCGACCCCGACGACCATTGAACCATTGTTGCTCCGCCCGTTACGATGAGTCCAGTACCCATGTTTCCGACGACTTCTACATTGCTGCCAGATAGAGTGGTGGTGCCAGCCGTAAAAATACCGAAGTTCTGGTTATTGCTGAAAACAGAATTGTTTGATTGCAAATCTACAGAGGTTAGAACTGCACCACCACCAATGTTGTTGTCGATGACGACGTTTTCAAATAGAGCGTTGACATCAACAAAAAATATTCCACCGTTTGACACTGATGTGCAGTTATTTATCGTCACTTCCATCAATGTAACATCCGACTCGATGGCATACAGGCAGCCACCGACGCCGATTAAAAAAATACCGAAAGGGCCAGCGCCGTGAACATTCCCATCACGCAAATTCAAGCCCGCCAGAGACAGCTCGCTTTGACGAACATCCATTACGCGCGCTTCAAGTGCATTGCCAGTCACCCCAGGGTCCGCTGACGCATTCCGGATCGTCGTGCTGGCACTGCCTTGCCCAATGATCTCAAGCGGCTGGGTGATATCAAGATCGAGGCTCAGTTGATCTGCGCCGCTGGCGATTTGGGTAAGCTCGTAGATACCCGCGCCCAACAAGATCGTATCTTCTACGACAGTTGTATTCGCTGCGATCACCGCCTCGCGCAGCGAACAATCGGTGGCGGCGCAGCCATTGGGGACCGGGTCATCGAAACGGGTGACGTTAAATGTCACCGCGTCGGCGGGCAGCGCGCATTGAAACAGTGCAATACCAATCGCGGCAGCGATCAGTTGTGGGCGCAAATGCATGGGGAAGTGCTCCTGTCGTATGTGTCGCGGCAAGCTGAAAAGCGAAGCCAACATTGCGGCCGTATCGGCCTGGATGCGCTCACATACAAATATGCCGAACGGCGCCAAAAGCGAACGCTGCTCCGGCGAGCCGATGCTCTGGGCCAATCGGTCGGTTCGGTGCGCTCCCCCAATCACTCGAACCCATCTGCAAATACGATGGCGACGGTGTGAGGTTCCAACCCGGAGGCGCTGTATCCGTGGCTATTGGTACCCAGGAACTCAGCGCGTACGCTGCGTGCGCCGAGCGCGACGAACTTGATCTGGCAACTGAATTCGGCGGTGGTGGGGCCGGTTGCAGTGGGCGAGGTGTCGGTGCAGCTTTCGCCGGTGTCTGCTGCGACACGTACACTGCCCGCAGGCGGTGCCGGGCTCGCGACAATCGTGATGACAAAGGTGGCTACCTCGCCTGGTCCGGACGGATCGGGGGTATCCACAACGATCGATGTGGAGGTAACCGCACCGGGCCGCAACAGCGAGACGGTATTGCTGGCTGGACGGCCCACAATCAGCTGCGCGCGCAAAGGGTCGTAGGCGTATCCACCGCATCGATATCGTTCGTCACGGTGCCGCGCACGCTGTTGACGGCCGTGATCGGACCGACCGTGCCGCCAGCGCCAAAGCCGAGGGAGATAGCGCCTGCATCGACGATGGCAGCGTTGTTCCAGCGACTGTTCAAGACGACATAGTTGCCGTTGCTCTGCGCCACAACCGGAGCGAAGCTCGAAGCTGAGTCGCCGACACGGTCGTTTGCGGTTGAGCCAACCAGCGAATTGCTGGCGCTGATCACGCCATTGCTGCTGCCGCTGCCATTGCGCCAGGTGAGCGCGCCGGCATCGACAGTGGCGCCGTTGTCCCATCTGGCGGTGTCGACCACATAGTGCCCATTGTTCAGCGCGAAGACGCCCTCTTCACCCACGCGATCGCCACTCGTGGCGCCGACCAGTGAGTTGCTCGAGCTGACCACAGCGCCGCTGCCGCTGCTGCCATTGCGCCAGGTGGCGGCACCGGGCTGCACGATGGCGCCGTTGCTCCAGAGGGGGCTGCGCACCACATAGTGGCCGTTGCTGAGTGCCGCACTGCGCCTGAATCCCACGCTGTCATTCGGCACGCTGCCAGTCAGCGAGTTGCTGACGCTCACCACAGCGCCGCTCACGCCGGTGCCATCGCGCCAGGTTACTGCGCCGACGCCCGCCACCCCACCGGGCGAATCGAATAGCGGATCGGTCACCACAAAATTGCCGTTGGGTAACAGCGTGACCCGGTTGCCAAACGCGCCACTGCCGACAGGTCCGACAAGATCGATTTGCGCGGCGGTGATGAGCGCGGGCAATAGCATGCAGCACAAAGCAACAGAGGTGACAGGGAAAGCGCGAATCATGTGGTCAGTCTCCAAAACGTTGGTCGTAGCTCTGCGAATTCCAGGCCGGGCTGAAGCCCGACCCAGGGAAGGTCTAAATAAGTCACCACTTCGTCTTCGCCGCATCGCTTATTGCTTTCCAAACCGGCAAAAACCTGCGGTTTTTCACCTCCTGACTCAGGGGGCTATCGCGGCTCCGGACTTGTTCAGAGGTTCCCTAGCAGATTCAACCGGACAGCTGCGCGCCTATTCGAAGCTGTTTGCAAACAGTGGCAACTCGCTTTCCACAGCGCCGATATCGCAAAAGGAACTGCCGCTGCCGGGCCGCTGCACGCCGCGCACGTCAGCATGAACGCCGAAGCCGCCGCCGTTGCTGCACAAGGAAAGCGGAATCACGTTGGCCGCAGGGCCGGTGACTGCGGGCACGTAGACGGGCATGCCGGCAGAGGCAGTGCGTGCACCGAGCAGTGGATCGACGTTGAGCAAGTTGCTACTGGTGTCTCCGGAAATGGCGCAACCGGCGCCCGCCGTACCAATCAGGTTGTAACCGAGGCTGACCAGACTGGATCCAATTCCGGAGATGACCTCGCAGTCGGACCCCTCAGTCCCGGCCTGATTGCCGGAAATCAGCACATTGCGCACACTGTTGTTCTGATATCCAAAAACGGTAAGCCCACCAGCGTAACGTGCGAATCCCGGTGGCGCGAGCGGGCCGCAGGTGTTGTTCACCACGCTCAGAAAACTCGCTGCAACCCCTTGGCTGATTACCGCGCCACCACCGTCGCCGCCCTGGTTGTCGGCAACGATACCGTTGACCAACGTGATGCCATCGCTGGTCTCGAACGGCGACGCACCTTGCGCCCAGATTCCACCCGCATATTGCAGCGAGCTATTGTCGACCACGGCAAACCGCTCAAGGTGTGCGCTTGTGGCAAAGGGAGGATCGTTCCCGCTGTTCGCCCCGGTCTCAAAAAACGCACCGCCACCAGCGGCATACGTGGTCGGCGGAAACACATCGACGTGATTGTCTTGCACGATCACGTTGTAGAACAGCGTCTTTGCACCGGTCACTTTGATCCCGCCACCACCCAGTGACGGATTCGGATCGGCATTAAAAGAATCGTCGGTCAGATCGCCACCGCTGACGGTGGCATTGAGCAAGGCGAAGGACAACGGAAAATGCACGAACTGGCCACCTTGGAAATTTCCACCACGCACTTCCAGTATCCGGTCAAATCCGCCGCCCACGATCTGCGTATCGTCTACATCACCAGCGCCAAACAACGTCATCTGCAATGGCACGTCGTTGGTGGTGTTTTGCTTCACATCCAGATCGCCGCCATCATTGTCGAACACCTGGGTGATCGCACGATTCAGCGGGTAGGTGCCCGCTGGCAAATTCACGAACCAACGCCCGCCGCTGGCGCTGCTTTCCATCGTCACGGCGCGCAGCGTGCACACATTGCCCAATGACTGGCACAGGCCATCGCCAGGATTGAGATCCGGAAGATCGCTGAACGAATTCACCGTGACATCAAATCCATGCTCATACGCGCCCAGATCGCAGGGTGCCGAGCGGGATACGCCCCGTGCATCATTAGCCAGGCAGGCGGTCAGCGGAATGGAGGTGCTCGGGTTGCCGGCATTGGTCGCCGCACTTCCTGCCAATAGCGCATGAGTAGGCAGGCCTGATCCAAAATCGAACAATGGCGATATGCGCGCATCGGTGCTGGTGGGAATGCCACTGAACGACGCAAACATGCAGTTGACCACTGCACCGAACAGGGTGAATGCGCGCGCGCCCAACGTGGCGTTGCTGGAGCAATAGAGATCCAGTGGGTTACCGTTGACATTGACATTGTCGATCAGCAGGCTGTTCGCAAAATTCACGGCGGTGGTGCTGGAACCGGCGTAGTGGACGCCACCACCACCGGCACCTGCGCGGTTGCGCGCCACTGTCGTGTTGCGCAATCTGAAGCCACTGCTTGCATAGATGCCACCGCCGCTGAAAGTCGCGGTGTTGCCGCTGAGCGTAAGATTGTTCAGGATCGCTTCGGCACCTGCGCTTTGTTGCAAGGAAATGCCACCACCGAATCCGGCCTGGTTACTGAATACCGTGACCTTGTCGAGGGTGAGCACACCGGCACCCGACGCATGGATGGCGCCACCCTGATCGGCTACGCCACCACGCAGCGCACTTCGATTGATCGTCAACGTCGCATTGGCGCCTTTGCGCACAACACCGCCATCGTTGGAGTTGGCGGCGGCCACGCTGCCGCCGATCACAGTGACGTCATTGAGCGTCAACGCGCCCGTCGACAACACGTCGAACGCCCGGTCGAGCTCGGGGCCAACGATCACCGACTGCGTCGCACTGACACCCTGCACGATGATGGAACTGGTTACATCCAGGTCGCCGGTGACGTTCAGGTCTTCATCGCTGCCCGCATCGGAACCGCTGCCGTAGGTAAAGTAGCGCACGCCGTTGAGCTGCTGCAGTACCAGCGTGTCGGTTCCCGACCCTGCCGGGCAAGGACTGCTCGGAGCGTCGGTGTTGGCCGCCCGGATCGCCGAGCGCAATGGGCAGCCGCCCATGCCATCTGCGGACACGGAAATGGTCGCGGCAAATACCGACACTGGGAGGGCGGCACAGCAGGAAAGCAAAATCAAACCAGCAGTCACGCGCGCGGAAATGTTCATGAGCAGCCCTCCCTACTTCGAGCTTCGATGTCGCTCACGATGAGTATGCTCAGACGCGCGCAAACCGAACATAGGTCGTTACGTCTGTTTGCTTGAGCCCTCCGAGCAGCAGAGTTGCGCGGAAGGGAGAACGCCGACTGGGTGCTGCCAGCTCACCTTACTCGAAACTATTCGCAAACATCGGCAACTCGTTTTCCACAGCACCGATGTCGCAGAAAATACTGCCGCTGCCGGGCCTTGGCAGGCCGCGAACATCGTTGACTACGCCATGGCCTTTCCCGTCGCTGCACGCCGCGCGGGGAATCGCATTGACCGCCGGGCTGGTAGCGGCCAGTCGATGGAACGGCATGCCGGTGGGCAGCCATTCGCGCGGACCAAGTTGCGGATCGATGTCGAGCAGATTGCCGGTGGTGTCGCCGGAGATCACACAGGCGGGGTCGCTCGTCTGAATCAGGTTGTAGCCGAGACTGATATTGCTGTTGCCGAAATCAGTGGTGTAGACCCTGCAGTCGGAGTTCACGGCGCCGGCCTGATTGCCGGTAATCAGCACATTGCGCAGTATGTTGCTTGCACCGGTAAAGCCGGCCGCGTAACCCGATGTCGGGTTGACCACGACCATCTCCGAAGTGTTGCCGGCAATGGTCACAAAGCTCAGCGATGAATTCACCAGGTATGCACCGCCGCCGCGAACGGCATGGTTTCCGGCAATCGTGCCGTCGCCGAGGGTGATGCCATCGCTCTTGAACGATGTGCTGCCGAGGCTTCCCTCAATGCCACCGATGTTGTCGGCGCTGGTATTGTCGATGATCGCAAATCGCTCAAAAACCACGCTGGAGGCGTAGGGGCGATTATGTTCCGGTATGAAAGGGGCGCTGATGGACACGCCGCCACCCCTGCTGACGTCGCCGACAAGATCCACGACGTTGTCGTGCACGACCACGTTGTAGAAGAGACTTTTTCCCCCATACACTTTAATCCCGCCGCCACCGATCACCGCATTGGGTTCAAACGCAAACGGATCCTCGGTCAGCGCGCCGCCGCTGATGCGGGCATTGATCAGGGCAAACGCGAGCGTCGTGTCGTTGGTCCCGTTGTTGCCGCGTACCTCAAGCACCCGATCGAACCCACCGCCGACAATCTGTGTGTCATCGGGATCACCGCTGCCCAACAAGGTCAGCGCCAGCGGCGGATCGTTGACGTTGCTACCGGCAACATCCAGATCGCCACCAGCGGCATCGCCGATATTGTTGCCGATCGGTTGATTCAGTTGGTAGATACCGGCAGGAAGATTGATGAACCAGCGGCCACCCACAGCATTCGCCTCCATCAATGCCGCACGCAAGGTGCAGACGTTGCCCAGCGCAAGGCAACTGCCGTCACCCGGATTGAGGTCGGGCAGATCGCTGAATGAATTGAGGGTGAGATCGAAACGGTGTTCGTATGCGCCCAGATCGCAGGAAGTGGTGCGCGACACACCGCGGGCGTCAGCGGTCAGGCAGGCCGTCAACGCGTTCGAATTGCTGGGGTTGCCGGCGTTCAGTGCGCTACTGCTCGGTAGCAAGGCATGCGTGGGCACGCCCGATCCAAAGTCGAACAGCGGCGAGAGACGCGCGTCATTGCTGGTGGGAATACCACTGAACGAGGCGAACGTGCAGCCGCCGACAATGCTGCCGATCATGGTAAAGCTGCGCGCACCCAATTGCGCGCCGCCGCCGGCGCAGTTCAGATCGTTGGCCACGCCGTTGGCGATATTATCGAGCAGCACGCTATTCGCCAGGTTCACCCCGGTGGTGCTGGGGCTACCGTAGAAAACGCCGCCGGCCGACAGCAAACTCACGTTGCGTGTCACGGTCGAATTGCGCATTCGAAACCAGCTGTTGGCAACATACAATCCACCACCGGTCTGAATTGCGGTGTTGCCGCTGACCGTCAAGTTGTTGAGAATCGCTTCAATGCCGCTGCCTTGCTCCAGAAACATTCCACCGCCGTGGTTGGCGCGGTTGTCGAAGACGGTCACTCGGTTGAGCGTCAGTAACCCCGACCCAGGCGGCGTATAAATTCCACCGCCACGATCCGCACTACCACCGCGCAACACGCTGCGATTAATTGTCAGCGTGGCCGCGCCATCCTTGCGCACGACACCACCATCGTTGCTGCTGCCAGCCAGCACGCTGCCACCAATAATCGTGACATCGTTGAGCGTCAGATTGCCTTGCGCGGTGAGTACATGAAACGCGCGATCGAACTCAGGCCCAACGATCACCGTTCGCGTGGTGTCGTCGCCTTGCACAATGATCGAACTTGTGACGTCAAGATCGCCGGTGATGTTGTTGTCTTCGTCGCTGGCGGACGCAGCGATGAAGTAGGGGCGCCCCAAATTGAGCACCAGGGTATCCGTGCCGGTAGCCGAACCTGCCGGGCACCCACCCACCACGGCGTTGGTGTTGGCTGCCTGAATCGCGGCGCGCAACTTGCAGTTGCCGCTGCCGCCGAACTCATCGGGGAACACCTGCATCGTCGCAGCAAAATTAGGTGCGGAAATCACCGCGCATGCCGACAGCAAAATACAGCGCGCGAGCACGCGTTTGGAGATGTTCATAGTGAGTCCTCGTGGTCTCGCGTATCGATGCCGCTTCTGTTGTGTATGCCGAGGGGCGCTCAATCCGAACGCAGCGCGCGCATTTCTGTGCGCAACCGGGCCTACTCAAAACCATTGCGGAAGAGCAGCCCCGGATCGAAACTCACGCAAGCAGAAAACTCCGAGGTGTTGTTATTGGTGTCGCGCGCGATCGCCGTTATCTCGTAGGCTGCCAGTGAAATGCTGTTGTCCAGGGTGGCGGTGAAGTTGACGCTGACCTGACCACTGCCCAGCAAATCCAGGTTTCGCGCGCCGAGGAAACGTGCACCCTCGCCGTAACCGCTCGCATCACAGCTCAGTGTCGCGTAGAAATAGAGCGTGTAACCACCCGCTGTGCTCGCCATCGTGCCTTGCGCTTTGTACACGCCGTTGTCGTCGAAAGCCGCCGTAAGCTCCGGCGTGTTCAGACCGCGATTGGCTTGCAACGCCGCAGTCACCGTACTGTCGTCGTTGTTGGGATTGGGGCCATCCGTACCAAGGTCTATGCCCAGGCCATCGTTGTTATAGAAGGTCCCAGTTACAAGATTGCGCTGGCCATTGCGCAGGCTGACGCCATCGCCACCGTTGTAAGCAATCGTGTTGCCCACCACCACGTTGTCGCTCGGTCCATCAAAGGCGCCATCGCTGCCCGCGCGCTCAATCATCACGCCACTGTTGTCATTCGGCACCGAGCAGACAAAGCACAGACCAGAAGTAGCCCGCAAGCCGATGCGATTGTAGGAAATGTTGTTGGAATCAGAATCAGCGCCGTACACCCAGACGCCGAACACGTCGTTGCCGGAGATCAGATTGCTCACGACCGTATTGGTGCTGGACTGCGCCAGAAATACCCCGTAGCCATTGCCCAGAGCAGAGTTGCCCGAGGCGCTGGTGCCGATCAGATTGTCCAGCACGGACACTCCGGTGACGCCATTGACATTGACGCTATCGACATGCACGCCATAAAGAAATGCACCGCTGATCAGATTGCGTTGCTCATCGGTGAAGCCACCAATGGTCACGTCTCTGGCCAGCGCCAGCACTTTGATATTGGTACTGTTGGCGACGAGCACAACGTTGCCGACGCCAGTCGCATCCGCAAATTGATTGCCCTCGATTCTATGCCCTGCGCCGCTTACAACCAGAATCGCCGCTTCGTCGAATCTAGAAAACGCCAAGCCGCGTATGGCGACCGATTCGTCAAGAGCAGTAGAGATATGCAAACCATTCATGCTGGGTGTGATCGGCTGTTGCAGGATGATGCAGATCTCGGCATTGAACGCCTGATCCGAACTATTCACCACACTGCCGGTCTGGGTATAGCCATCGATTTCGGTGCCGTCGGTGATCACTGGCAGAGCGGTCGCGGTTGTAATCGTGCGCGGACACGAGCCGGGAATATCGAACTCGATGCGTTGCAAACCGGCAGTATTGTTGGAGTTGGTGATTGCGCTGCGCAGCGATCCAGTGCCGCTGTCATTGGTGTTGGTCACGGTCAACGCGGTGGATCCGTCAACGCTGCTTTCGCGTGCGCCGCGATCCGGTAATCCGCCGATCACGCGTTGATTGGCAAGTACATCGGTAGCCGGAAGTGCGCCAGGGACGGTCAGGCTCGCCGTGTTGATCGCGGGCGAACCGGGTTCGGTCAGCGAGTAGTTGAAGGTGAGCTGCGGGTTGCTGCTGGAATTGCCCACACCCGATACCGACCCGTTGCCTGTCGTGGTGGTGAAGGTTGAATACGCTGCTGACACGGCAAACTGGGTTTGAATATCGTAGCCGTCATTACTCCAAATTATGCTGTTGCGGATACGCACCGTGTTGTTGTCCGCATCCAGATTCGCCCAGCGCAGCCCGCCTGCGCCGTTGTCGGCAATGGTTGCGTGAACTACATCGATGATGCGTTCGGGCCCCAAGACCAGATAGAGCCCCTCGCGGTCGCTGGCCGTAATCTGAATATTTTCCAGCCGCGCGTCGGCACAGTACAGCTCAAGATTCAGCGCACCGTTACGCGCGCCCGTTGTTACTGGCTCGACAGTAGTTCCGAGCAGGCGCAATCGACGCAGCGTGATACCGAAACTGCCGCTGCTGCATTCCACGGTGGTCACGGTAATTTTTCCAGTATCAAAAAAAGTCATCGCATCGACTTCAAGCGTGTCTCGCAGCGCAATAAATCGCAACGTCGCATTCTGGTTGCCCGATCCAAAAAGCAGCGTATCGCCGGCATCGCCGCTGCGTGTACTGCAGCCCAGGTTGTAGCTTCCCAGCATGCGCAAATTGCCGCTGCCGAGTGCGCTTCCGAGGTACGCAAGCCCACCACTGATGTCGTAGCTTCCGCTCTCCAGACGTATCCAGTCATCCTCGCCGCTGAGCGAGGCCTGGGTCAGCGCTGTCTGCAATTCCGCGGGTGTGTTCACACAATAATCCGCCGCCGACGCCATGGACAGTGGCACCAGAATGGCGAGAAGTGCAGCTAGAGACCGAGTGCGCAGCAACATGGGTGAATCCTCTAGGAAAGGTCTGAATAAGTCACCACTTCGTCTTCGCCACACTGCTTATTGCTTGCAAAACCTTGAACAACCTGCGGTTTTTCGCCCCCTGACTCAGGGAGCTATCGCGGCTCCGAACTTGTTCAGAGGTTCCCTGGATCGGTGCAGTTTGACTCCAACAACAATGACCCTGCGGAGCAGCTGGCGAATCCGACCTGCCAACCCAAAGCCCGGTGTGTCTGTGTTGTGTATGCCGCCGGGGGCGGAAAACGAACAAAGTTCTCTATACCCAATTTCCACTCACGGCTCTTCCTCAAACCCATCGTCGAACAATGCGGGGTTGAACTCGTAGGCACCGAGGTCTGGGGCGCCGCCGATAATGCGGGTGCGACCATCCAGATCGATGCTGGTTGCTGGCAGCGGCGCGTTACCGTGATTGAGCATCGGTGATGTCGATTGCAAATGAAAATCATCGCCGAGCACATCGATGAAGAGTGGGTCGTCGATGTTCATGTTGCCAACCGCCTCATCGAGTATGCCGAACACCTGGTCGATGTTGTTGTAGTAGAGATCGATTTCCGTATTCGGGTCATTGGCGTAAAGGTCGTAGCCGATCTGAAACGCAAAGAGATTGTGGTACAGACGCACATGCTGCCGACCTTCAAAACCGGCGGCCTCCATGTTGCAACTGACCGGCGCGTTGATGGTGCAGCGATTTGCCGCCAGGGTGTTGCCGCCGAGATACACCTGCACCGGGAGCGCCAGCGGCGCGTTTGGGCTTTCGACCAGCAGCGCACAGTAGTCGCCAGCGCACTGATTGAATGTAAACAAGCTGCCGTTCACCCGGACCAGGCCGGCGTTGGTGGCGATGTAGAGCGCACCGCCGCTGGCACCACTGAGATTGAATTCAAAGATCACCCGCTCGACAGTGACATCCCCCTCGTATCCGGCCATAAACATGCTGCCGGGATCACCGATGTACAAGCCGCCGCCATCGCTTGCACTGTCGCCGTCCCGAATGCTGAGATTCTTGACCGAAATGGCGCCATCGCCCCACGCCCGAAGGCGCAGAACCTGTTGCGCGCCGCCACCACTCAGCACCGTCAAACTCGCTACATTGCGCTTGCGCCCACACATCGGGCCACCGCTATAACCACCTTCGATACTCAAGGCAAAACCCTGACCGGATAAGTACTCGAATGCGATGGCACCGCCGGGGAGACTATACGTTCCGGTTTCAATTTTGATGGTGTCGGCTTCGCCGTTGCTTTGAGCGGTAGACAAAGCCTGCTGCAACTCCGCACTGGTATCGGCGCAGAAATCGGCGGCCTGACTGGCACCGCAGAGCCAAGCGAGGCTCGTCGCAATCATTAGCAATCGAACACTGTGCATGACTGATCTCCGACATACGGCGCTACCGAAATTTGACTCGCTCATTCGACGGGTGGCTGCTCAAAGCCGTTCTTGAAGAAGGAATCGTCGAATTCGTAGGCACCGATATCAACGATCGAGTCGACGACCCGCGCGTTGCCGTCAAGATCGCTGGTTAACAGAACAAATAGCGGCGTGCCGGCATTGCGCATCGGCGAGTCCGGCTGAAGTCGCACGTCGTCGTTGATCAAATCGACAAGCTGTGGATTGGCGAAGTTGAGGTTTCCGGACATCAGCGCCGGTGTGCCGATAATGGATACGATGTTGTTGTTGTAAAGCTCGGTCAGGCTACCTCCCAGCTTCAGCCCAGCACCACTATTGGCGGCAAACAGGTTGTTGTAGAACGCGGCGCGCGCGCTGCCGCCTAAACGGGCACCGCCGGTAGTGCAAGTAACCGGCGCACCTGCACTACACGCGTTTCCTACGAAGGTGTTGTTGCCGAAGAATGCGGTGAATTCGCTCGGCGTGCTGCCGTTGACAGTCGCCGACATCGCACAGTCGTTGCCGCCGCATCGATTGAGCAGGAACAGATTATTGATCACACTCACAATGCCGGCGGCGCTCACAATCAGCCCGCCGCCGAAGTCGGCCGATGTGTTGCGATCAAAAACTACGCGACTGACCACGATCGTGCCGTCGAAGTCGCCAGCGCCGCCTATGTCCAGCCCCGCTGAGCCGCTTTGCCCGGGCGGGTTTGCGCCCGCTCTGATCGTCAAGTTGGACACACTGAAACCGCCGCTGCCGCTCAACGCAGTCAGGTCCAGTACTCTGCGTTGATTCGATCCGCTGAGCACAGTCAAAGCCGGGTTCTTGCTCTGAACCGCACAGTTTGCTGGACTTGACAAGTAGCCGCCTGCAATCGTCAGTGCGAAGTTTTGGCTGGTGGTGTAGCCAAACGCCAGGTTGCCATCATCGGTGTAGGTTCCGGATTTGATCCTGATCAGGTCGTGGGCGCTATTGCCTGCCGCCGTCACCAACGCTTGATCCAACTCGGCGCTGGTGCCGACGCAGAATGTTGCCGCCTGCGCGCTGTTGTTGATCAGCGATAATCCGATCGCAAAAATACCGTTTTGAATCGCCTTCATCTCTCGTCTCCTGAAATCGTGAGCATCGCGTTTTTTGAAAGTACGCACCGAGGTGCGATCAGATGTTGCGTAGGGTTTATCGCGCTCAGGCGCGCTCCGACAAAGGATTGCGCCCAGGTGCGCGCCTAGGGCTCAAATCCATCTTTAAATAGCACCAGCGAAATCCCCGCGACGAACTCGTCTTGAATCAACAGACCGTTGACACCACCCGTGCCGGTGGTGAAGCTGGTGACCACGCTGCCGTCATCGATGCGCGCACGCACCACGCGACCGCTAATCACGCCGCCGGACCAAAACGTTTCGCCATCGGGATCGAGGTGGATGGCGTAGAGACCATTTACTTCGGTTTCGCCCAGACTCTCGCGGGTGTATTCGCGGATGAAGCTGCCGTTCTGGTCGTAGCGATAGATGCGGTTTCTGCAAGTCACCATCATTTCGCGATTCGGCAATTGCCTGAGCGCATAACAAGGCGCTTCCAACCCCATAGCAAAGTGCGGCATCGCTTGTTCCGTGCAGACGTCGAAGCGACGCACATCGGAGTCTTCCGAGGTGTAGTAGAGCGTGCATTGGTTGGCGTCCAGTTCGATCCAGTCGGTGCCGCGTTCGCCCACCGGAACCTGCAAAGTCCTGAGCAGGCGACCGTCGCCCGCGACATAGCGCAAAGGGCCGACCGTTGCGCTTGAACCAACGGCTTCGCCGATCCAGGCATTGCCTGTCTGGTCAAACGCGCACGACTCGTCGGCACCAACGAAGCCGCCGAAATCGTTGTCAAGGACGGTGCCGGATTGCGACATTCGAATCGGGCCTAGCGTGTCAGCGAAGCGCGTACTCAGCACATCCCCATCGGGCGCGCGACAGAATCCGGTGGCAACAAATCCGAATGCGTTCTGCATCAAGGTGGCCCACCCATCCACCGCCACACCCGCTGTGGTGTAGCGACGCACAAAGCTGACCTGACCGGTGGGTGTGGCGAGATTGGCGCTCTTGCCAATCAACAGATAGCGTGTGCCTGGCGGGCCATCGTCGTTGACGATCAAGCCTTCGACAGTGGCGGAAAAGTTTTTATTGTTGCCGAAGCTGGCGTTTTTCAGTGTGGGCTCGAACGGGCTGTCGGAAGTGACCAGGGAGAACCCTTCATCCGCTTCGACAGCGGTGTCGCCATTGATCGTCACCGGGATTTGCCGCAGCACCATGCCCGGTGTAAAGGTGACCGTGCCCGAAGCATTCAAATAATCCGCCGGGTTTCCGCCGGCTGCGATCGTGACCGCGGTGCCGGCCGATGTGTTGTAGGCAAAGCTGACGATTTCGCTGCTGGGCGCCGACAAAGTGACCGCGATATTCAGCAGCTGGGTGCCGCTATTGCCTTCGGTAACCGAGGTGTCCGCCAAAGTCAGCGTCGGCACGACACGCAGATGGGTCACCGTTGGCGCCACGCGCAGCGCCAAGCTGAGTGGATAGTCGCTGAGCACGCGGTTGTGCACCGGGGAGTTGGCGCCGATCACGCTGGCATGCGTAGCAATCGGAATCGTTGTGTCGATACCCGGTGCATAGCCATCATTCATGCGCACGCGCGGCGAAACGCGATTCCACTGCGCCGATCCACTGATCGCAAAACGATCATGCTGCGCCAGCGCTGGCCCGCTCACGTCGAATACCAACTCTGCCCCATCAAGACTTACGTTGCCGACGAAATTCAGCGTGCCGATCGCGTCACCATTGCCCGCATAGGGATCAAGCATGCCACCGGACACGGTAACCGTTCCGATGACGGTGCCACTCCCGCTCAAGAACTTGCCGGTGCCAAAGCCCAATGTGTTGGTACCTGCATCGAACGTGCCGTCGAGCAAGCGCAGCGAGCTGTTAAACGTGGCCGAAAATCCCGCGCTCGGATTGAGCAGATTGAAAGTGCCTGAGCGAATTTCGAACAGGCCCGATGAGGTGAACGCACCACCACTGGCACCACTGCGCTCGATCTTTACCAACCCCGGCCCCTGCACGATCCAACTGCCCTGATTGCTGATCGATCCGGAGGTGCTGTAGCCGAGCACATAGTCGCCAAGCACCGTAGTGGTGCCAGTGGGCGTAGTGACGAAGAGCCCGTTCAAATCCAGGTTCAACCGCACGCCAACACCGCCGTTGAGGGTTGCAGTGCCAGCGCTGGTGACACCGGCACGCCTAAAGGTATTGGTGCCGTTGAGCGATAACGCTGCCCCGATGGGCAGCTGTATTGAGAGAAACGCTGGGGTTGGCCCACCCGGTGGTGGCATCGCACCCGAAAGCGTAGCGCTGGTCAGCGCAACGCTGCCGGTGACCGTCAACTGCCGGATATCGATCTGGGTTTCGACCACGCCCAGGTTTGATCCCGGTGCCAGCTCCAATTCCGCGATCGTGGTGAACTGGCCATTGAGCAACGCCGCGCCGGTTCCTGAGGGCAGCACAGCGCGATCCGCCGGGCCCGGCGTTCCGCTGGGCGCGCCATTGCCAGTGACGCAACCGCTCCAGTTGCCGGGCACATGCCAATCCGCAGCAAGCGCGGACTGCCAGGTGCAGGTGACAGCGGATGATGCTGTTGAGCACACTATCAGCGCCAAGGCTGTGACCAGTTTCAGGTTTCGTTCAATAGGGAGGAGCGTCACCGATTTCAGTCCTTCTAACGCCCGTTTGCCGCGGTCAGCAAGATTCCTCGAACGCGGCACAGGCGCGCAGCGCGTCCACAAGTTCGAACTGACAGGAGTTGGCGGGTCATGGGATGCCACAGGAGCGAGCGTTCGCCGTTTCATTACCCAAACAATGCCAAGCGAAGGCGAAACCGAACGCTCTAGCTAAACAATTTCCCAGGTTCGTCGTTGTCTCAGGCGATTTCATGCACAATCGACATTGGGTGCCGACCCATCCCCTTCATCGGAGCCATCCGTCACTTGGGCACTGCGACTCCAATGCACACCACCGCATGGTTGCTCGATCGCATTCGAGAGGGCGACACCGACGCACGCAAAACCTTGATTGAACGGGTGCAGCCCTTGTTGCAGCGTTTCGCGCATGGTCGAGTGCCCAGGCAGCTGCGTCCCCAGGAAGACACCGCAGATCTAGTTCAGATCACCTGGCTGAAGGTGCTGGACCGGCTCGAGCTGATCGATTCACGCGAGCCCGGCGCTTTTTTTGCCTATCTGCGTGCAGTGCTGATCAACGCCCTGCGCGAATCCCTGCGCCGGCATCGTCGCTCGCCCCAGGCCGCCAATGACGGTGTCAATGACAACGACGACGAAGTCTTGGCTTCGCTGCCCGCGGTCAACGTCGAACCCGAGGACTGGTTGGCCTGGGAGCAATCGTTGGCAGTGCTCTCGCCAGCGCATCGCGGCTTGATCCTCATGCGTTTCGAGTTTGGTATGAGTTTCGCCGAGATCGGTGCGGAATTGGGCGAGTCTGCCGATGGCGTACGCATGAAGCTCAACCGTACGATTGCGCGTATGGCGCAGGCGTCATGAGCACCCCAACCACCGAAGAGGAAATTCAAGCCCTCGCCGAGCGCATCGCCGGTGGCGAACCTATTGACTTCAGCGCGCTGCCAGATGCGCTGCGTCACGCACCCGCACTGCAGCAGCTATTGAAAATAGCGCGCGTCGCGCAGGCACTGGACAGCAATCTGGGCACACCAACGCAGGATTCGTCGGCAGGGATGCAAATCGGACCTTGGCGCTTGCTGCGCATATTGGGTAGCGGCGGAATGGGCGAGGTGTGGCTGGGAGAACGCAGCGATGGCGTGGTTGAGCATCGGGTTGCGGTCAAGCGCGTGCGGCTGCAAAGCCAGCGCTTCCGCGATCGCCTGCTCAGCGAGCGGCGCATTCTGGCGCGACTGGAGCATCCCAATATCGCACGCTTTATCGATGCCGGCGTTGATGCCAGCGGCTCGCCCTGGTTGGCGATGGAGTACATCGAAGGCAGCCCGATCACCGACTGGTGCACCGAACGTGCGCTACCAGTGCGCGAGCGCATACGTCTATTTCAACAGGTCTGCGCCGCCGTCGAGCACGCCCACCGGCATCTTGTTGTGCATCGTGATTTGAAGCCAAGCAATGTGCTGGTCAGTATCGAAGGCGAATCCAAGCTGCTGGATTTCGGAATCGCCAAACTACTCGACGGCAGTGATGGCGAAAACACCGTAGGTGCACTCACCCCAAGCTACGCAGCACCGGAACAGTTGCGCGGCGAGGAAGTATCTACCGCCACCGATGTGTATGTACTGGGGCTCCTGCTCTATCGCATCCTGGCCGGCACCTTGCCGGAAACCCGTGCCAGTGAAAATGCGGCCAGCGTACTGGCGCGCATTCAAGATGAGGAAACCCAGCGACCAAGCCTGAGCGCACGCAGTGATGCGATCGCACTTCCCTATCCCGCCAGTGTGCTGGAAGGTGATCTCGATGCCATCGTCGCACAGGCTATTCGTGCTCAACCCGAGGCGCGTTATGGCTCGGTGGCAGAGCTCTCCGCCGACCTCGCATGCTATCTGGACGCCCGCCCGGTGCGCGCTCGTGCCCCTACACGCTGGTATCGCTTCAGTCGCTTCGCGCAGCGCAATCGCATTGCGCTCGGACTGGGCCTGTTTGCGGCCGCAGCGCTTCTGGGTGGCACTGCAATAGCGGTGAATCAGGCGCAGCGGGCCGAGCGCGAAGCCGACGCAGCGCGGCTTGCCTTGGCGCGTGCCGAGCGCGTCTCGAATTTTCTCGGATCGCTGTATCGTGAGCAGGACCCGCTCGCGCGCCGCGGCGCCAGCACGCGTTCACCGCAGATGTTGATGGCCGATGGCGTGGCCAATGTGCTGCGTGAGCTTGGAGACGATGCACTCAGCCAGTCGCAACTGCTGCGCGTCCTCGGTGAAGCTCAACTCAATCTAGGCGAAATCGGAGCAGCGCACGCCACCTTGGACATCGCCGCGGCGCGCGTCGCAAACACGGGTGATCGCTTGCTGGCCGCTGAGATCGATGCGGTGCGCGCTGACCTCGCCTTGCGGGAAATGCGTCAGGATGACGCCGATAAGCTGTTTGATTCGGCACTGGCCACCACCGTGACCGTTCGTGGTGCGCATAGTTTGGAGACCGCGCGCATCAAAGCTCGGCGCGCCATCAGCTTGGTGTCTCTTGGCCGTTTCGAGGACGCGCGCGCATCGGCGACCGAAGCGCATCTGGTATTGAGCGCAATGCTTGGAGCGACCGCACCGGAGACACTATCGGCACTGCTGGCGCGTGCCACGATCGAGGAGCAAGTGCGTGACGACGCCGCGGCCATGGTCACCTTGCACGACTACATCGCAGCGGTTGAATCGAGCTTCGGAGAGCGCGATGCGCGTTTGATCTACGCTCTGCGGTCCTTGGGCGAAGTGCTTCGCCGTCGGCGTGATTTCGACGGCGGGCGCGCTGCATTTGGACGCGGTGTCGAAATCGCACGTGCGCAGTTCGGAGCCCGGCACGTGCAAGTCGCCAGCATCCTGACGCGCTGGGCGACGCTGGAACGCGACGCCGGTGACCCCCAAACCGCAATCAGCATACTCGATCAGGCCGAGGCGGCATTGCCCGAAGGCGAGATAGCCGGGCGCGCGCAACTGCTGGCAACACGCGGCGGCACCTGGATCGTGCTCGGCGATGCGCTGCGCGCTGAACCTGATCTGCGCGAGGCACTGCGCCTGCGCCGCGACAGTGGCGGTCTTCGCACCGGATTGGCTTGGTTCTCGCAGGCGCAGCTCGGCGAAGCATTGGCCTTGCAAGGCAAGATTTCCGAAGCCCAGACGCTGCAATCGGAAGCAGCACGCGAACTACGCACCTTGCTCGGGCCAGACGCCTACCAGAATGCGCTGATCGCGCAGCGCTGGGCGCAGACGCTCGACTTGCAACACGACTGGCGCGGCGCAGTGACACAGTGGCGCGAGGCGCTGCGCGTGTTCGAAAAAACCTATGGCCGTGACCATTTCATGTATTTCGATTGGAGCCTGTCGCTCGCGGATTCACTGTCGCATGTCGACGATGGTCGCGCCGAGGCTGCCCAGATCAGCGATGACCTGATTGCGCGTTGGAGCGGGAATCCAGAGATCGTCGAGCGCTATTCATCCCTGATCTTGCTGCGCTGTCGCTTGCATATCGATACGGGTGCCATCGCGGCGGCGAACAGCTTGGCGCAGCGCGCACTGGCGCGACCTGATCTGCAGGCGAGTGTGGAAGAGCGCGCTGCACTCGAGGGGTTCGCGCACCCGCAGTAGCTTGATATCCGGGCACCCAGTGATCGCAGGCCTTGCCCGGTTCAGCAAGCCAGGCGTCGAGCACTCAGTCTTCGAAGCCATCAGCGAACAGTACTCCGGCGCAGGCCGCCACTTGCGCGGCGTCGATCACGACGTTGAACTCGGCGCCGATGGTCATCGCGACATCGTTGGCATTGGCGATGCCCCAGCGCTGCGCGCCCGCAGCGTAGCCGACAACAAAAGCGGTATCGCCATGCAATCCCGTGCGCGGTGTCAGGTTGACCTGGGCGCAGGGCGTCACGTTGAGCAAGGGGTGATCCAGGAAGGTAATTGCCGCGAATGAATTCAGATTGTTGACTGTGTGCACGTAGGCATTCGGGCTCGGGTCTTGCGAATAGATATTGAAAGAAGCACCGATGCTCATGTCACCGAAGTCGTTATTCAATACGAACCATGACGGCGCCAAATAGCCTACCGATGTGTTGTGGTTGTTGTAAACGCCGGGCACGCCATCAGGGTTCCAGTTCGATGTGGCCAATACGATCTTGTTGGACAAATTGTTGAGGCGCATGTGATCGATAGTGGTGAAGTGCCCCGACCGGTTTGCGGCGGTCACGGTGTGCAGGAAGGTGCCATCCGTCTCTACGGGCACGAAGAGGCTGAACTCCATGCCCACCGGCATCGGCACAAAAATATTCTGATTGAAGATGCGCCAGTTGGGCGTCGAGTAATAGACGCCGATGGGCCAAGCGTTGGTCTCGCTGGTAGCTCTGGCCGTGGCGAACAAGAAAAGTCGCGGCCGCATGTTGATCTGCGAATCGTTGACGACGAAAGTGTTTCCGCTCGGCGCATCGGCGCGCGCGAGCGCACTGAAATCACCGTACTCATAGGCGCCGATGTCTACCCGGTTCAATTTCACTCGACGCAGACCATCGGTATCGACCAAACCCACCCCGGCTGCGGTATAGGCAGCGCTGACCCCTGAGTCGCCGGCATTGATGGCCGGCGAGGTGTCGCGAAGACGCACGTCGGTCAGCGAGCGCAGCTTGGGGTCGAGCGTGACATCGAGCGCTCCCGGCGTGTAGGCATTGAAGTCGTTGGCAAACAGCAAATTGACGTTTTCGACAACTGGCGTCTGGAACTCCGTCCTGATCGACAGGCCCTGGCTGTTGTAGGCGAGAAGATTGTTCTCCACTGGGCCGCTAACACTTCCCGTACCAGCGCTGCTGCTCCAGCGCGAAAAGCGCATACCGTAATTCAGTCCGACCGCAGTGTTGTTGAAGGTCCGGGTATTGATGCTGCCGTTGTTGATCGTGTGCACGATGCCCATGCCTTGTCGGGCACGGCCGATCGCAGCGTTGCCAATCACACGCGCGGTCAGTGTGCCTGCGACTGAAGACAACAGCCCCTCGGAAATACCGACCGCCGCGCGGCCGAAGCGACCGCGTACTTCGTTGTTGATGACCGTCATTGTGGGTGCGCCTGCACCGTTCACTTGGGCCAGGATGCCCCAACCGCTGCCATCGCCTACGCCCTCAACATGATTGAAATCGATCAGGGCGGTACCGTTGTTACCGGCGAATGAGACCTCCAGTGCGGCGTCGAACAGACTTGGCGCTGCGACTCGCAAGCGATTGTCGGTAACACGCACGGTCGCTGGACCGCCGCTGCCGGCCTGCACGCGTATGCCGGCCGCATTGGCGGCCCCGGTCGACACGATGCTGACGCGACGAATCTCAATGTTGGCGGTGCCCGCCCGGTTATGACTCAGAATGATGCGGGCATTGGTCAGCGCTATCCGACGCACCGTGACGATGTACGGGTTGTCGTCGGTGGAATTGCCTTCGATACTCAAGCCGCTCGCCATCTGTGCCGAGAATCCTGTGGCACCCTCGAGCGTGATGCTGCGCGGCAAGAACAGGCTTTGCGTTATTGGTGTGTTGGTTGCGATCTGTACCGTATCGGTGGCCGCCGATACGTCGATGCAGGCCTGCAACGTGCCATTGCAAGGCGCGACACCAGGCCACGACCGCGTGACCGCGCCCACGCTGGAGCTGGCGATTGCAGCAGAGAACGCGATCGCGCCAAGAGCAGAACGAAATGTGTACATCCCGGCTATCTCCTTTCTGGATTGGGTTTGCAATTGAGTTCGCAAAACCAACATCGAAGCGGACATGATTACTTGCAAACAGTACTGCACGTTCATTTACAACCCGGTTCACTTGCAAGCCGGTTTACTCGTAAGCAGGATCAGAAGGTGCGTGAGTCGGCCTGGGGATAGTTGCGTTGCCCGCTTGACTCAAGACCGGTTGCCTGGACGAGCAAGGCGAGCGGCGCGTTCGCGATGTGAGATGGACAGTCCCCAGGGATTGAGAGCGAGCGCCAGTCCAATGCGCAGCGTGCAGCCATGGTCTGCGCCTGAGTCCGCTCGGCCACGGGAAGTGGGACACGAACCAGGCAATAGCGCGTTGACTGAATCACGCGGCGCCCAATCGCACCGCGAAATGAACTGCATTGCCCCGAACCGACACGCCTTGGCTGGGAGCGGGACCCTGTCGCGACCGCTAACGTTCGACGATGGCCGCGACACCCATGCCGCCCGCAGTGCAGATCGAGATCAGGCCACGGCCGCTGCCTTTTTCTGACAGCAACTTGGCGAGCGTAGCGACGATGCGCGCGCCGGTGGCGGCGAAGGGGTGACCGAAGGCGAGGCTCGATCCGACCACATTCATCTTGGCTGGATCAATCGCGCCCAACGCTTTGCTCAGGCCCAGTCGTTCGCTGCAGTATTTTTCTGATTCCCAGGCGCGCAGTGTGCACAGCACTTGCGCGGCGAAGGCCTCGTGGATTTCGTAGAAATCGAAATCCTGCAGCGTGAGGTTGTTGGCCTTGAGCAACTCGGCAACCGCGATCGTTGGCGCCATCAACAGGCCTTCACCGCCGACGAAATCGACCGCGGCGACGCGAGAGTCACCCAGATAGGCGAGCGGCGTGTGGCCGTTGTCCTTGGCCCATTGCTCCGATGACAGCAGTACCGAGGACGCGCCATCGGTCAGCGGCGTCGAGTTGCCGGCGGTCAATGTGCCCTGGCCCGAGGTGCGATCGAAGGCAGGCTTGAGCGTTGCCAGTTTCTCCACCGTAGTATCGGCGCGAAGAATGTTGTCGCGATCCAATCCGCGGAAGGGCGTGATCAAGTCCTTGAAGAATCCACGCTCAAATGCGGCCGCGGCCTTGCGGTGTGACTCGTACGCGAGCTGATCCTGCGCCGCGCGCGGGATGCCCCATTCCTTGGCCATTGCCTCGCAGTGCTCGCCCATGGACTTGCCGGTGCGCGGTTCGCCCACTCCGGGAAAACCGGGTTTGAATTCGGCGGGCGAGAATCCCTTCAACGCAGCCGACACGCGCTGACCGAAAGTTTTGGCGCGATTGATATTGAGCAGCCGTCGCCGCATGCGCTCGCCGACGACGATCGGTACATCACTGGTGGTGTCCGAGCCGCCGGCGATACCCACCTCAATCTGGCCAATGGCAATCTTGTTGCCGATCAGGATCGACGTATCCAGACTGGTGCCGCAGGCGCGCTGCACGGTGATGCCGGGGCTGAGCGCAGAGAGTCCGCTGGACAACGCGACTTCGCGGCCGATATTCCAGTCGGAAGAATGCTTGAGCACGGCACCCAGCGCGACTTCGCCGACAACCTTGCCGCTGAGCCCGAAGCGCTCGACCAGCCCGCCCACTGCCTTGATCGACATGCCGCTATTGCCGACATCAAAATACGCGGTGTTGTTGCGGCAAAACGGGATGCGGGATCCGCCCAGGATGGCGACGCGTTTGATCTGGCTCATGGCGACCTCGGTGATGGGTTTCCGATGCTACACGGGCCGGACTGGAGCCACCATTCAAGGCATGGGCGCGGGTTAATATGGCCGCTTCAGTCAGATCGCCCGTGGTGTCCCCAATCATGCAAGATCATTCGCTTTGTACCGGCCTGCTTGCGCTGGAACTGGTGCCACAAGGTCGCCCGGCCGGGCTTACCCTGGCGGTGGACTCGGCCGATCTGCTGGGGGATGCCATCACCGCCGATCTGATGCGCCTGTTGCCGGGTGTAGACAGGATGGGTTTGGCGGTGGCCGCCGCGCTTTACGATCCGGCTCAGCTCATGCGTCCGGGGTGGCCGCTGTTTGCAGAGCTGGCGCGGCTGTACGCACGTACTCAGCAGGGCGGCTGGACGCCTGCAGTCAGTTGCTTCGGTGCTTCGGCAGGACGCATGGCCGACCCCGGACTGGAGCCCGATGCCAGCTTGATCGGCAGTCCACTGCTGTTGATTCCGTGGACCTTGATCGGAGCTGATCTGGATGCGGCACGGATCAACGCCGAAATGGAAGAGTCATTTACCGAAAAAGGATTGGCCGAGGCGCGCACCTCGCTGCTGCTCAACGAAGCATTCTCGATCAAAGTCGAGCACGCGCGCTATCTGACCCGCCTGGACCTCTGCGTCATTACCGCCATGCAGTACGAAAATGTCGGGCTGGCAGCGCTGTGGTCGCTGATCGAATGTGCGCTGCTGACTCCGCATCTCAGCGAACAGGTGACGACACCCACTGGCGCCATCTACCGTTGGCAGGACGGGCGTGTCAGTTTGGTAAAAGCCGCTGATGACACCGAGGCGAGGCAGTACGCGGCCATCCTGGCGGCGCATGGTATTGAGACCTAGCGCGTGAGAGCGACAACAGCCGCACAGCGTTTTGACTGGCCCTACTGCATTCGACAGCGAAAGTGCACAGCTTCGCGGCTGAAGCCGCTCCCACGGTTGGCTTTTTTGTTAGATGGTGGCCGGCGGCACTGAATTGCGCTCATGAGAGCTGTTGGAACAGGTGACGGGACGACGGTGTCGATGCAGTTACCCCCAAAGTTAGCCCCGTGAAGGCGACCGTGCAGTGGGTTGCTGTCGCGGAAATGGAGGGTCGCCTCGGAAACTATGGCGAAAACTATGGCTAAGTTGCCGACGATAGCCGGACGGATTCACGACCGAACACTGCAGCGCGGGCGCGGATGGCGCGGCGCGGCGCGGCTGGTGTACGCTCAGCGCCGTGCCCGGAACGGATGGTCGCTGATGGCCGGATCAACGCCCCCTCTACCGCCCGCCGCCGTCGGCGCTGGTGGCAACGTCGACGCCATGTTCACCGAGGTCTATTCGCGCCTCAAGATCATGGCCCGGCGCCGACTCCGCGCCGGGGGGGGCCATACCCTGGATACCACCGCGCTCGTGCACGAGTTGTACGTGCGCATCGGCGACAACCCGTCATTGCAGTTCGCCGAGCCGATGCAGTTCCTCGCCTACGCCGCCCGCGCCGTCCGGCATTTGCTCAGCGACCGCGCGCGCGCGCGCCTGCGCCAGCGTGCCGGTGGGGCCTGGGTGGGCGTGACGCTGAATTCCGACGAGGTGCGCCTGTCGTTCGACAGCGCCGAAGAGGCAATCGCGATGGAGGCGGCGCTGGCTCGGCTTGAGCGCGCCGATGCACGTGCCGCGCGCGTAGTGGAACTGCGCTATTTCGCTGGGCTGTCGCTGGAACAGACGGCGCAGACACTGGGTGTGGCGCGGCGCACTGTGGATCGCGACTGGGAATTCGCGCGTGCCTTTCTGCACGCCGAACTGGAGTAATCGTCGCATGGCGCAGTTTCCGCACTTGCGGCGTTCTCATCCACCATGAGCCACGAGCCGCCCAACGGCCCCCGTACCGCCTCGGCAGGCAGCCCGCCGGAGGACGGCGCCGTGCTGCGCGCTTTGTTCGACCAGGCAATGACGCAACCCCAGGGTGAGCGGGAAACCTGGGCGCACGCGCTGTCCGTCGACGAATCGCTGCGTGCAGCCTTGCTGCGCCTGCTTCGCGCGTCCGCCAAACCGCATGGACCCCTAGAAATGCCGGCGCTGGAACGGGCCGCGAGGATCGGCGACGAAGCCGAACCCGCCGCACCAGAAGGATTGATCGGCGAACGCGTCGGCGCATTTCGCCTGACCGCATTGCTGGGCCAGGGCGGCATGGCCACGGTGTTCCTGGGCGAACGCGAAGGTGCCGATTTCCACCACCAGGTTGCGGTCAAGCTGCTGCGCAGGGGTTTGTACTCGGAGGTCGAGCAACGACTGTTCCGGCGCGAGCGCCAGGCACTGGCCAGTCTTTCGCATCCCAACGTCGCCCACCTCATCGACGGGGGCATCACGGCCAGCGGCATTCCCTATCTCGCGATCGAGTACGTCGACGGCGTCCGGATAACCGCCCATGTCGCCGAGCACAAACTCGACGTGCGTGCGCGGCTACGCCTGTTCGTCATCGTGTGCCGCGCGGTGGAAGCCGCGCATCGCCAGCTCATCGTCCACCGCGACATCAAGCCGTCGAACATCCTGGTCACCGGCGACGGCGTGGTGAAACTGCTGGATTTTGGCATCGCGAAGCTGCTCGACGAAGGCGACGAACAGGCGACCCGCACCGGCCTGGTCCCGCTGACGCCGGGGTATGCCGCACCCGAGCAGTACGCCGGTGGCCCTATCTCCACCGCCACCGATGTGTATGCGCTCGGCATCCTGCTGCACGAACTGCTGCTCGGTGAACGGCCGGAAACCCTCGACCCGGTGCCGCGACCGTCTTCCCGCGTCGCCGAACTGACGACCGACCTGTGGCAACTGCCGGCGCCGCGCGCGGCGTTGCGTGCGGCGCTCAAGGGCGATCTCGACAATATCCTGGCCAAGGCGCTGGCGATCGAACCGGAACGACGCTATGCCAACGCTGCCGGGCTGGCCGACGACATCGAACGCCACCTCGAGGCGCAACCGGTCGGCGCGCATCCGCCATCGCGCTGGTACCGCGCGCGCAAGTTCGTGCAGCGTCATCGCGGCGGCGTGGCGCTAACCGCCCTGCTCGTGCTCGCCGTCCTCGCCAGCCTCGGCGTCGCCGTCTGGCAGGCCACCGTGGCGCGCCAGTCGGCAGCGCTGGCGCGTGACGAAGCGGTGCGGGCCGGCGCCGTCCGCGATTTCCTGATCTCGGTGTTTCGCGGCGCGCAACCCGACCTTCCGAGCGAGCGCAGGCCCGGCATCGAACAACTCGTCGACGAAGCGGCGGAAAAAGCGCTTGCCGATACCGCCATGAGCGAACCAGTGCGCGCCGACCTGCTCGTCGCGCTGGCGACAGTCGCCCAGAGCCTCGGCAGCTACGACCGCGCGCTTGCCTTGCTCGACAGGGCGACAGCCAGCGTCGATCGCCTGTACACGCACACCGATCCGCAGTGGCTGCGCCCGCGCCTGGTGCGCGCCGCGACCCTGATTTCCCAGACCCGTTACACCGAAGCGATCGACTTGCTCGATCCGCTGCGGCCGATGCTCGCCGTACGCGACGACATGATCGGCGTTGAGGGGCTGCAACTGCTCGCCGACGCGATGAACGGCGCCAACCGCTTCGACGACGCGCAGGCGCTCTACGGCCTGGCCCGCACTGCCGCCCGCCGGCTGCCCGAATCGGCCACGGAAACCGTGGACACCATTGATGCCGCGCAGGCGCGCAGCCTCATCTACGCCCAGCGCTTCACGGCGGGGCTGGCGCTGGCCGACGCGACCTGGCAACGCTGGAAGCAGCGCGGCAACCGGCCCGACCCGGTGATGCTCACCCTGCTGCGCGCGATCAGTACCGCCGCCGAAGCGGGCGGCGACACGAAGCGCGCGGAAACCGCATACCGGGATGCGATCGACATGGCCGAGCGGCTGCACCGGCGACCACACCCAGATACCGCGTGGGTGATCGGCATCTACGGCAGCTTCCTCGTCGCGCAGGCGCGTTACGCCGACGCCGAGCCCTATCTGGATCGCGCGCTCGACATGCGCCGGAACCTGCTGGGCGACGCGCATCCGGACACGCTCAACGCCATCGCCGCGATGGGCCGGCTTCGTGGCGGGCAGAAGAACCACGCGGAAGCATTGCGCTGGTTCGCGGAAGGCATCGCCATCTGCCGGCGAGCCAAGGTCCGCCATAACGTCTGTCCGCGCCTGCTCGGTTCACACGCGCAGCTGCTCGGTGTCAAGGGCGATCTCGCCGATGCCGCCGGCGAAGCCGCCGAGGCGGTCGCAATGCAGCGCGAATTGACCGGCGCGGACAGTCCACAGGTCGCCGCAACCTTGGGATATCTCGCCCGGATTCAGGTCAGGCAGGGCCACTACGCGGAAGCGCTGCTGACCACTGATGAAATCCTTGCCGTGCAGGAACGCAGTGGTGGCATGGTAAAGGACGCCCTATTCGCGAAGTTTCAGCGGGCCTTGGCGTTGTTCGGACTGGAGCGCAACGACGAAGCGCTCGCACTGGCCATCGAGGTCGCCGACGAACATGCGGCCTCCACGCCGGACGATCACGCTACGTTGTTCTCGATGTTGCTGCTGAAGGCGCGTTGCCTGTCGCGCGCGGGCCGCCACGACGAAGCGCGTGTCGCGGCGACGCAAGCCCTTGCGATCGAGAGCTCGGCCACGGGCCTGACCGCCGATGTGAGCGCCGGCCTGAGGCGGCTGGCGCGGGCCGGTCGCGGCTACTGAATCCGACCCGTTGGCGCCGCTCGATTCGGCACACCCGGACGCGCGCCACGCGAGCGATGTCGCAATTCCGCCGGAACCGACGTTCTTGATGGACCTCTTCGCCGTGTCATCGCCAGAGGTCGCGCACCATGTCCACGTTCCGCTCCCCGCTCCACACGCCCTGCCTTCGCGTCATCCTCGCTCTCCTGATACTGGGTGCGGGTTCCGTTCACGCCACGACCTACACGGTAGGTACGGGCGGCGGATGCACCCACACCACCCTGCAGGCAGCCGTCCTCGCCGCCCAGGCCAGCCCGGCCGGCGCCGACCTCATCCGGGTCACCACCGAGATCTACAGCCAGCAGCAAGTGACCATCAACACCGGTCAGGAACTAGATATCGTCGGCGGCTATTCAGCCTGCAACGCCGCCGACCCGACCGCCGGCAGTCGCGCCACCCTCGACGGCAACGGCGGCAGCGCGCTGCCGGTGCTGCGCACCATCGTGCCGACCGGCGGCATCGTGCGGCTGCGCAACCTCGTCATCCGTCGCGGCGACAGGGCTGGCGACGGCGAGGGCGGCGGCATCTACTTCGAGGGCAACGGCCGCCTGGAGATCGGCAACGCAAACATCGCCAACAACAGTGCCGGCTACGGCGGCGGCCTCTATGCCCGCGGTACCGGCAGTGACGCGAGGGTGGAGTTCGGCGCGAACGTGACCGTGGTCGGCAACACTGCACGGCGCAGCGGCGGCGGCGTGTATGTCGATGACGCGACGTTTCACATGACGCAGACCGGCAGCGGCATCTTTCTCAACGAGGCGCTAGGCGATGGTGGCGGTGGTTACGGAGGCGGGCTCATGGCGCTGGTCAAGCATCGCCCGTTCGGCGTCCACATCGGCATCGGCATGGGCAACCTCGGTGCGATCTTCAACAACAAGGCCAAGTACGGCGGCGGTGTCGCCCTGGTCGGCGAGGACAGCGACGAAAATCCGATCTCTTCACTGTTCGTCTATTCCGCCGTAGCCGGGCAACCCGCCGGCATCCGCGACAACGTCGCCAGCGAACAGGGCGGCGGCCTCTACCTGCGCAACCACAGCTCCTTCACCAACCCTCCGTCGAGGTGGGACGCAAACCTGTGGAACGCAGTGCTCGAGGGCAACTCGGCTCCGACAGGCGCGGCGATCTACAGCGACGGCGATGATCTGGTTGCCAGTGTTTCCTTCAACACTGACCGCGAGTTTAACCCTGCGCCCCCCGGCTTCGCGTGCCTCGCCGGCCAGTTCTGCGGCGGTATCGTCGACAACGTGGCGCAGACCCCCGACGGCACGGCCACCGATGGTGCGGTGATCCACATGATCCGTGGCGGACGCTTGGCGCTTGGCGCGCATGACGTCGACCGGCCACTGCGCGGTGGCATGACCATCGAAGGCAATCGCGGCGGCCGCCTGATCCACGCCGGCGACGAGCAGTTCGTGTCCCTGGAGAACGTCCTGATTGCCGACAACCAGGCCAGCCTTCCGCTGATCCACATCGGAAACGACGCCACCCTGGAGCTGATCGACGTCACCCTGACTGGCAACAGCATCGCCAGCGGCAACCCTATCCTACAATTCGGCGACGGCGAACTGGCACTGCACCGCTCGATCTTGTGGCAGCCCGGCAGAACCCTCCTGCAATGCAGCGGCTGCGCCAAGACCTTCGAGCGCGTGATCGCCAACGAACGCGATTCGCTGGACGGCGGTAACGGCACCCAGGTGGTGGTCGCCGATCCGCGCTTCGTCGACATCGGTTTCGGCAACTACCAACTGCGCGCGGCATCGCCGGCGGTGGACTACGTGTCCGCCATCGCCGATGACGGCCTCGACACGCTGGGCCGGATGCGCGGCATCGATTTGCCAATCAAAATCGGCGCCTTCGGCGGCGTGCGCGACATCGGCGCCTTCGAGCGCCAGACGCTGCAACCGCTGGTGCTCAACAGCGACGTCGACAGCGACGCGCGACTGTGGGACGAACTCATCGCCGGCACGCTCAGCCGCGATACGTTGAACGCCAGTGGCGGCACCGGCTCCGGCTCGCTGCATGTCTTCAAGACCAATGCCGTGCCCGGACAGCCGACCATTGCGGCGCGCCAGTGCATCCACCTGCCCGGGCCGGGCCGTTACTCGCTCAACGGCTTCGGCCGTGCCGGCTCCACGGGCGGCTTCCCGCCGCCGGTACTGGACACGACGCAACTGCGTTGGGAGCTGCGCCACAACGGCGGCGAGGGCTGCACCGGCGGCACCCTCGCAGCCAGCGGCGCACACGTCTTGAGCATTGGCGGCTGGAATCGCCCGGCGAACGCGGCGGTGTTCGACGTGTCCCCGGCAGACTGGACCGTGCAGAGTTCCCTCGTCGTCAACCTGGCGGTGATCGAAAGCAGCACGACCCATCCCGCCAACGCCGAGGGCTGGTTCGACGGCATCACGCTGGAGGTGGGGTCGTCCGAAGACACGATGTTCCGCAACGGCTTCGAGTGAGTGCGCCGGCGAAATCGGTAAAGCGTAAGGGGTGCAAGTCCCCGACATCAAAGGAGTAGCGATCCATGAATGTCCCCGAGTCATGCGCGGCGTATCGTGAGGTGCGACGTGAAGCGTTGACAGGGCGCGATAGGCCAGCCATTGAGCCGCGAAAGAATCCTGATCCCGAGAGCTGACGCTTTTTATTCGGCGGAACGAAACAGGGGTCAGAGTCTGAGCTTTCCCCACAAATTTACCTTTTGAGCACGGCATTTGCGACGTTCCTTCAGTGCAGAAAATCTCAGGGTCAGAGTACTATTTCTCGACTGGAATGTTGTTATTAGTACTCTGACCCTGAGGTTTCCTGTTTTCCACACCATTGCCCAATTGACTCCGCCGCTATCACCGGCGTAGTCTCGACCCATCTGTCCCGGGGGACAGGTGCGCGCGCAATGCATCGCACGCGAAACCTGGAGGGGGATCAAGCTTCACCGCCTTCCATCCATTGGAATTCCAGCGGCCGTGATGGCGCAGGATTTTGGGAGTGCGCCCCGGTGAATGACACAGATGCATTCAATACTGCTGCGACCGTAAACAGCGCACATGTGGCAGCCGCGTCAGCCGCGAATGCCTGGGCTGCGGCAAAGTTGGGAATCGCCGATTACGCCGCTCCCCCACACACAAACGCACATCGCTGCATCTCCCAACCGCTCGCCCTGTCGCTACTGCTCGCGCTGCTCTCCGCCTGCGTCCCGCTATCCAACAAACCCGGCGCGCCGGCCATTCCTGACGAGCCGATCAATGATCAGACCGCAGTCGGAAACTGCGACAACAACATCGTCGCCGACTACCCCGGCGGCCACAAACGCGGCAGCTCCACAATCCGCTGCACCAAAGAAATCAGCGACATCAGCCAGCTGATCGCCACGCTGAAGCCCGGCTCCACCCTGCTGGTCCTCGATATCGACGACACCCTGCTCACCTCCGACACCTTCTTCGGCAGCGACGGCTGGTACGAATGGCTGAAGAAACCCGGCACGCCCAAAGACGCCCAGCCGCTGTGCAAGTTCGACATCATCGCGCTCAACTACGAAGCCGGCACGCAACACGCAGTCGAAGGCAAGGCCGGCGTCGATTTCGTCAACGGCATCAGCCTGCCCAAACTCCTGCTCACCTCGCGCAGCGCCTATTACCGCGGCGGCACCGAACGCGAACTGTTGGCCGCGGCCTATCAGTTCCCGGCCAATTTTCTGTCCGGCAGCGACGGCATCAGCTGGGTTGACCACGACACCACGGAAAAGGTCGTCGATGCACCGGTCAGCTACGCCAACGGCATCGAAATGATCACCGGCCACAAGAAGGGCAAATTGCTGCTCGACCTATTCACCCGCCTCAAAGCCCTCGGCCACAAACAGAAATTCAACAACATCATCCTCGTCGACGACGGCGCCAAGAACATCAACTCCCTGCACGCCTACCTGCCGGCGAAGGGTTACAACTACTACGGGTATTGGTATCGGCGGGTGGTGAAGGGGCCGGACTTGGCGACTGACGATGTCAATAAGGCGGTCGAGACGTTGGGGGATTGGCAGGGGTTGGTGAGGGAGCGGTATTTGACGAGGTGGGAGCGGTGGGAGTTGGGGAGTTCGGTGGGGTGTGGAAAGTGAGTATGTCCAAAATGGCTCTGTCGAAATAGTACTCTGAAGACCCCTGTATTCCACGACTAAGGAGAAAGCAATGGCTCGAGGTGGTTTCTTCGCTGCACTTCAGCGGGCCTCACGCGCGGCTCAGCGCGACGCCGAGCGCGCGCATCGAGCGGCGTATCGTGACCACCAGCAATCAGTTCGTCATGCCGAACAAGCTCAACGCGCAACCCAGGTTGCAGACGCACGGCTTTCACGCAGCCTCGTAGCCGACAGAAAGCAAGCTGAGAAGCAGGCACGTGAAGCTCATTTGGCATATCGCGAGGCGGAAGTGCGAGCGCGTAATTCTGCGCTTGAGCAGGTCTACGACGAGGTTGATTCGCTGCTTGCCTCCACCCTCGCGGTCGACGATTACGTGGATTTGGAGGCGTTACGCACTTCCGCAAAACATCCTGCGTTTGACCGAAGCGATCTCGAAGCCCCTATACCCCTGCCGCAGCGCTTCATTCCTCCGCCGAAGCCGATTCTGAACCTGCCAGCGCCGCCGAGCGGATTGCGAAAATTATTCGGCACTAAGGGACATGAGCGAGCGCTTGAACTCGCAAGGACAACTCACGACAGCGCAGTAGCGAATTGGGAAGCAGCTTGCCAAATCGGAACTGCTCAGCACGTCGAAGACGTTCAGCAGCATTCGCAAGCTGAGTCTGCCCGTTTGAAAGCACTGGCGGCCGAACAGGATCGGTACACGACCCAATGCCGCGGCCGGGAGCACGACGCTAAAGAGCAGAACCGACAGTTGGACGAGCTGATCACCAATCTAGGGTACGGCGTGCCTAAGGCAATTCAAGAATACGTCTCGATCGTTTTGGCGAATTCGGCCTATCCCGATCACTTCAAGGTTTCACACGAGTTCACCTTTGAAACAGAGTCGGCTGAATTGCAACTCAGTGTGCGTATTCCGCCGCCAAACAGCACACCATCGATCAAGGGCTACAAATGCGCAAAGACTTCGGACGAGATTGTCGAGGTTGCGCTCTCTCAGCGTGAGGTGAAAGATCGATACACTTCGGCAGTGCACCAAGTCGCCTTGCGATCGTTCCACGAAGTATTTGAGTCGGATCGTCGCGGGCAGATCAAGACGGTTTCGTTAGAGGTGGGAACCGAAACAATTGATCCCGCCACAGGCAGACAAAGTTACATCCTGTTCGTGATCGCTGCGGCGGAGCGCGACCGATTTCTTGCGTTGGACCTTTCGGCAGTCGTTCCGCAAGCCACTCTTGCTCACCTCGGAGCTGCGATCTCGAAAAACCCGTTCGGGTTGGTGAGTGTAGGAAGGTCCGGCGTCAGGCGAACTTGATGGACCGAGAAGGCCTCAGGTTCAATCCGCCACCTGGTTGGCCCAAACCACCGGACGGCTGGAAGCCCCCTCGCGGTTGGATGCCTGATCCTAGCTGGCCGCCTCCGCCATCCGGTTGGGAGCTATGGACCGGTGCGCCAACCATTGCGAATCCAGACGTTTTACTTGACAAGGAAATGCTCGCTGGCGCTGATCGCGTATCGAGCCTCGAAGCCGAGAACGCCACTCTCCGCGCTCAACTGGCGATCTCCAGTCGTGGCGGAGGGAGCGACGTTGTCCTGCTGGACGACGAACGCGCACTGCAGGCCGCCGGCGTATATCGTTATCACCACCCGCTTGAAAACGCCGTGGCCTATGTCGAGCGACTTCGCGCATTGGAGGTACAGCTAGCAAATGCGATTCGGGCAGGGACCGCGATTGTTGCTTCTGACTCCTTCACGCTCGACGGTTCTCTGGCGAAGGGCGCAGCGATGACACGCGATTTGTCAAAGCTGATGCTGCGTGCCTACAACGCAGAAGCGGAGAGCGTCGTTCGTACACTGCGTCCGGGGAATGTCGCGGCGGCGATCAAACGACTCAGCGTTGCGCGCTCCAGCATCGCGAGTCTGGGTCGGCTGATGGATATGCACGTTTCAGAGGCTTATCACGCCCTACGAATTGATGAGATCGAGCTCACTGCGGATTTCTTGATGAAGCGAGAAATGGAGCGTGAGGAGGCTAGGGCGCAGAGAGAACGACTAAGGGAAGAGCGGAAAGTAGCGTTGGAACTTGCGGCAACGCGCGAGAAGCTCGAGAAGGAGCGTTCACACCTGCTCACCGTGTTGCAGAGGGTCAAAGACGCGGGAGCGGATGAACCGGCTCTCGAGGCGAAGCTCGCTGAAATCGATAGTGCAATCCTCCAGAACGATTTCAGGCAGGCGAACATTCGCGCCGGCTACGTGTACGTCATCTCCAATCGCGGAGCCTTTGGCGCGCACATCGTGAAGATCGGCCTTACTCGACGCCTAGAGCCTCTTGATCGAATTAACGAACTGGGTGACGCCTCGGTACCTTTCAGGTTTGACGTTCATGCGATCTACTTCTCGGAAGACGCGGTAGCGCTCGAAGCCCAACTGCATAAGCACTTCGCGTCCCGCCGTATGAACTGGGCGAACCACCGTAGAGAATTCTTTTTTGCGACTCCTCAGGAGGTTCGAACTGTTCTGCTCGAACGGATAGGAGTCCTTTTGGAGTTCGTCGAACTACCGGAATCGGCGGAATATCTGCAGAGCATCCCGTCATGGCCCGACGAACTACGTGTGAGTGGCGCGTGTGCAAGTGCGGAAGCCCAATAAATCGCGCGCCGAAACCGTATGCGCAAGCACGGTGTCGGGCTCACTCATGCTCCCTGGAGAAAAAAGCTGAAACATGTGAAACATGGGTCAGTGAACCATTTCCTGTCCACTCTGACAATTCTCGCCTTTCGTGGCCGACCAGGCACTCCGAGGCTGGCGCGGCGGCCGGTCTGGGATTCGATGGTCTGCTGGAATTTGTCGGTGCCGAGGGCGCGTTGTCGCTGCGCGTAGACGCGAATCATGGCGAGCTCATCGTCGTTGATGCCTTGCGCCACCAGTGACCGATAGCAGGCTTGCCGCGATTCGGCATCGAGATGAATATCCAGGTATGCGGGGTGCGCTGTGAGGAGGAGGTCAATGGCGCCATTGGCGTTGCATCTATAGCTCGACCACGGGTAGTCGGCCGGCGTGCGAACCATGGCTGCACGTACCGGGTTGAGCTCGATGTAGCGGTAGCAAGCCAGGAGGTAGCGTTCGCTGTCGACCAGAGAAGACTTGTATCGACCTTCCCACAGTGTGCCAGTGCGCGCCAGCGTGTTGTTGATGAAGCGAACATAGCGACGCCCCACCGACTGCATCATTCGGCCCACAGCACCCGGCTCGCCTGGGGTGACCAGCAGGTGAACGTGATTGGTCATCAGAACGTAGGCGTGAATCTGGCAGCCGAACTTGAGCGCTGCCTCTCGCAGGTCTTGAAGGTATCGAATGTAGTCAATTTCGCGGAAGAAGCACGGTTGTGGCTCATTGCCGCGCTGAATAACGTGCTGTGGCACGCTGGCGATATCGAGCCGTGGTGGTCTGGGCATGGTGCATACGCAATTGAGTGGAGCCGCATGCTCGTCGCTGCGGCTCTGCCATGCCATCCGACAACCACCAACTCTTCAATGCGATTATTCCGAGCGCCCAGTGAGAAATGGTTCACTGACCCCGGTTTCCGTTCACTGACCCCGGTTTCCGAAAACAACCGATCAATCGCGCCGCTAACTTCTCGCCCGGATTGCTCAGGCCGCTACCGATCTCGATTTGAAGAAGGTGCCCAGGTAAATAGTCTAAACGAACAGTATTGAGACTTGACCCCTTCCGCGTTGGTACATCACCGGGGACGCGCAGCTTTTTTATCGCGCGGCAGTCGCCGCCGTTAGATTTCGAAACCGTCGCTGAAGATTTCCGGCGGCGACGCATTCGGGTCAATCAGCGTGCAGCCGCTCAGGGTTACGGTGTAGGGACCGGCGGCGGCCAGAAAACCGTCGATGAACAAAAAGTAATCCTGGTTCGGCTGTGCCGCAAAGCTGATCGTTTCGGTACCCAATGCGCCGGTGGCATCTGCTGCGGCCAGACAGCTGCTGTCCATCGCAGTGGTGATGCCCGGATCAACCAGCGGGCAGGTATTGGCTGCATACACCACCGGATCCATCTGGTTGCCTCCAGAAAAACTACCCACCACCACCGCCTGCAAGGTGCACGCCGTTTGCACACGCAGCTTGATGACGTGCTCGGTCGACTGGCCGGAGGCCGGCAGCAGCGATGCTCCGGGCTGCCCGCTACATGTGGTCAGATCATTGTGGTTGCCAAACGCGGCAACCGTATTGCCGGAGGTCGCCAGCGTGGTTTGGTAGGCAACGATTTGGTCACAACGATCCACCGGCGCCGCCGCGAGCGGAATCGAAATCTGGAACAACAAGGCAAGGGACACGCGTTTCATGCACAAATTCCAATGGCGTTTCGTGGGCGTCATATTAGCTTCGCGCGCCGAATGCGCAAAAGTTGATGCTTCGGTTAGCAGCGGCGTCGAGCCCTCAATGCCGAAGGATGTGAAATCCAATACCGCTTTCTTGCGAAGTGTATGCCGCGTGCCCATGCCGTCAAGCTCCCCGCGAGCATGCCGCGCTTTCCCCAGCGCGCGGTTCGGCGGGCTGGAGGTCGCGTGCTTGACTCGCGGGCGAGCGCCGGCATCGACGCGATGTTGAAGTTGCCGCGCGTCGGGTGGGTTCGGGCTTACCAGACCAGTTCCTGGTTCTGGTTCTCGTAGTCGGGCATGACGTCGACCGGCGGATCGAGGTTGAGCGAGCTGCGGGTGCCCCAAGAACCAGGGGTCAGGGTCAATTTCACAACTAGGGAACCTCTGAACAAGTCCGGAGCCACGACAGCCCCCTGGAGTCAGAGGGCGAAAAACCGCAGGTTTTTGGGGGTTTGGCAAGAAGTAAGCAGTGTGGCGAAGACGAAGTGGAGAAACAGGGGCCAGTGAACCATTTCCTGTCCACTCAGACAATTCTCGCCTTTCGAACGGAAGCGAGAAGCGGAAGGCGTCAAGTCTTGCCCTTTGCCAGAAGGTTCTCTCAGCCAAGTTTCCGAATTGTCGCAGGCGTTTGAGCGGCTCGCTCTGACTGCAACGAAACAGCGCGCAACAGGCAACACGCAGCGCCGAATTTGCGCGCGGTCCAATGTATCGTCACGCGCTACCCATCGACGCCAAGCCCGACACTATCGCCATCCAGCTGGCCTGATCCCCTGGACGCTCGCATTCTCGATGCCAACGAGGCCGAAGGCTTTGCGACGATGGGCGCTCCGATGTTGCCACTGATCCTGGCCGTGTTTGCATTTTGCTTCGTGCTTGAACGCCTGATCCCGGGCTGGGACTTACCACGGGTCAGGGCCTGGCCGTTGCGCGTGTTGACGGTGAATGCGTTGCAGTTGGGGGTGGTGCTGTTGGCTGGCATCAGCTGGGAGCGCTGGTTGTCGTCGTCAAGTGTGTTTCGACTATCGGCGCACGTGTCGCCGCTCGTAGGCGGTTTGATCGCCTACTTTATTGCCACCTTCGTGTTCTATTGGTGGCATCGCTGGCGTCACGAGGTGCCGCTGCTGTGGCGCGTGTTTCACCAAATCCATCATAGCCCGCAGCGCATTGAGGCAATCACCTCGTTCTACAAACATCCGGGCGAAATGATCGTCAATTCGATCATCGGGAGTTTGCTGGTGTACACCTTGCTCGGTTTGTCGCTGGAAGCAGGTGCGATTTATACGGCATGTACGGCGCTGGGTGAGTTTTTCTATCACACCAGTGTGCGTACGCCTCGTTGGATCGGCTACGTGTTTCAGCGACCGGAAATGCATCGCGTGCATCACCAGTTCGGACGCCATCGCAATAATTATGGCGATATCGTGTGGTGGGACATGTTGTTTGGCACCTATGAAAATCGTGCGACATTCGAGGATACCTGCGGCTTTGAGGATGCACGCGAACGGCAGTTGGGTTCGATGTTGTTGTACCGGGATGTGCATGTGGAGGCGGCTGAGAAAGATTCTTGAGCACGGGTTGGTTGAGAGCAGTTGCAGCCGCGAAGCTTTGCCCTGCATTCGATAACGAAAGCGCGCAGCTTCGCGGCCGAAGCCGCTCCCACAGTTTCCGCTCGACAGCGGGCAGGCTGCATACGAATTCATTGACCACATGATCGGTGCCACAAGCGCTGCTCCCTCCCCGATGTTCGGGGAGGGTTGGGGAGCGATTTAGGGGATGAGTATCGTCTTTGGGTCACGCGCAGCGGGGCCCAAAGGATCAGATAGAGCGAAGGCTCTAGCCTGCACCGCTAATACCAACTACATCCCTTCTCTCCGACATCTACGTTTTCCGCGTCGGTGCGGACCATCGTCGCGGTGACTCACAATGACGGATTGCGATCAGCAAGGCTTATACGACCCGCGCTTCGAGCACGACAGCTGCGGCTTTGGGCTGATTGCGAGCCTGGACAACATTCCCTCGCGACAGCTGGTGGAATCCGCGTTGAAAGCGCTGGACCGGATGTCGCACCGGGGTGCGGTCGGTGCCGACGGCAAGAGTGGTGATGGTTGCGGCATTCTGATGCAGCGACCGGAGAAATTCCTGCGCCATGTTGCATCACAGGCAGGCATTCGGCTGGGACCGGTGTTCGCCGCTGGCAATGTTTTTCTCTCGTGCAATCCGGACCTGGCAGTGCAGGCGCGCATCGTGCTGGAGGAAGAGCTGGCGCGCGTCGAAGTGCATGTCGCGGGTTGGCGTGTGCTGCCGGTGGATGTCGATGCCTGCGGCGCACAGGCGGCCACGTCGTTGCCGCGGATGGAACAGGTATTCGTGACGCCGGCGGCGGCGATGGATCAGTCGAGTTTCCAACGCTCGCTCTTCCTGGCGCGACGGCGCGCCGAACAACGTCTCGCTGGCGACCGCGATTTTTATGTGGTCACGCTGTCGGCGCATTCGATTGGCTACAAGGCGATGGTGCTGCCGGCAGCATTGCGCCAGTTCTATCCGGATTTGACGCACTCACTGATCGCCGCCAGCTTCGCCACGTTCCATCAGCGCTTCTCGACCAACACCGCGCCACAGTGGCGGCTGGCCCAGCCATTTCGTTTGCTCGCGCACAACGGCGAGATCAATACCATTGAAGGCAACCGTCATTGGGCCGAGGCGCGCAGCGCCAAGTGGCGCACGCCGGCGATCGACCTGCGCGAGCTCAGTCCGCTGGTTTCACTCGATGGTTCCGATTCGATGAGCCTGGACAACATGCTGGAAGTGCTGCTCGCCGGTGGGCTGGACCTGCTGCACGCGATGCGCATCCTGATTCCTCCGGCAACCGGTGCGCTGGAAGCGCGCGATCCCGATCTGGCCGCGTTCTACGATTATCATTCGCTGTCGGTCGACCCGTGGGATGGCCCGGCCGGCATTGTGCTTTGCGATGGACGATACGCCGCCTGCACCGCGGATCGCAACGGCCTGCGTCCGGCGCGTTGGTTGCTGACGCGTGACCGTCATCTGGTGATCGCCTCGGAGACTGGCGTCTACGATATAGCGCCTGCGGAAATCACCGCCAAGGGCAAGCTCGGTCCGGGTGAAATGATTGCGGTGGACCTGTACAGCGGCGAGTTGCTGGATAGCGCGGCGATCGACACGATCAATCGCGGTCGCGCGCCGTTCAAGCGTTGGCTCAAGCAGGGGTTGAAGTATCTGATCTCGGATCTGATCGATCCGGCGCTGGCCGCCGAGCCATTCGACTCGGCGACACTGCAGCGATTCCAGAAATTGTTTCATCTCACCCGCGAAGAACGCGAAGACGTGCTGCGCGTCATCGCCGAAACCGAACAGGAAGCGATTGGCTCGATGGGCGATGACACACCGCTGGCGGTGCTGTCGACGCAGACCCGTTCGCTCTACGACTATTTCCGCCAGGCCTTCGCCCAGGTAACCAATCCACCGATCGACCCGTTGCGCGAGCAGTGTGTAATGAGCCTGGCCACGCAGATCGGGCGCGAGGGCAATGTGTTTGAACTGGCGCCGGAGAACGCGCGTCAGGTGATGCTCAATTCGCCCATCGTTTCGCAACGCAAGCTGCGGCAGTTGTTGGCGCTGGAGGAATTTGCCAACGCGCATACGCGATTCGATCTGTTTTTCCCGACTGCGCAGACCACACTGGCCACCGCCGCCCCAACCGCCTTGCAGAACGCGTTGCTGGCACTGTGCGCCGCGGTCGAAGCTGCAGTGCGCGCCGGCACGGTGATCGTCCTGTTGTCGGATCGCTATCCGCAAAAAGGGCTTTCGCCGATCCATGCGCTGCTTGCCACCGGTGCAGTGCATCAGCACCTGATCCGCGCCGGCCTGCGCTGTGAATGCAACCTGATTGTCGAAACCGGCACCACCCGCGATCCACATCATTTCGCCTGCCTGATTGGCTATGGCGCGACCGCGGTCTATCCGTATCTGGCCTACCAAACGCTGTTCGATCTGGGGCGCACCAAAGTAGTGACCGCCAAGCGCAGCGGCGAGCGCGCCGAGCTTGGGCGCAGTTATCGGCGTGGCATCAAGAAGGGCCTGCTCAAGATCATTTCGAAGATGGGCATCAGCACCATTGGCAGCTATCGCGGCGCGCGTCTGTTCGAGATCATTGGGCTGCAGCGCGAAGTTGTCGACCTGTGTTTTGCGCACACGCCCAGTCGCATCGGTGGTGCCGGTTTCGCCGAGCTGGAGCAGGACGCCGCCGCGTTGAGCGAACGCGCCTTTGATGACACCGCCAGTATCGAAGCCGGCGGCCTGCTCAAGTACCGTCATGGTGGCGAGTACCACATGTTCAATCCGGACGTGGTGCAGAACCTGCAGCGTGCGGTGATGACCGGTGATTACGCCGACTATCAAGTATTTGCCAATCACGTGAATCAACGGCCACCGTCGACATTGCGCGACTTGCTTGGTTTTCGCGCCGGCATCCAGTCGGTGCCTTTGGACGAGGTCGAGTCGATCGAAAAATTGCTGCCGCGATTCGACTCCGCGGGTATGTCGCTGGGCGCCTTGTCGCCCGAAGCGCACGAGGCATTGGCGATCGCGATGAATCGACTGGGAGGGCGTTCCAACTCCGGTGAAGGCGGTGAGGACCCGGTGCGTTACGGTACCGAGAAGAGCTCCAAGATCAAGCAGGTTGCGTCCGGACGCTTCGGCGTCACGCCCGAATACCTGATCAATGCCGAGGTGCTGCAGATCAAGATTTCGCAAGGCGCCAAGCCCGGCGAAGGTGGCCAGTTGCCCGGTCACAAAGTCAACGAACTGATCGCGCGTCTGCGCTACGCGCGGCCCGGCATCGGCCTGATCTCGCCGCCTCCGCATCACGACATTTACTCGATCGAGGATCTGGCAGAGCTGATCTTTGATTTGAAGGAGATCAACCCGGATGCATTGGTGTCGGTGAAACTGGTGTCGCATGCAGGCATCGGCACCATTGCCGCGGGTGTGGCCAAGGCCTATGCCGATCTGATCACGATCTCGGGCTATGACGGTGGCACTGGCGCCAGTCCGATCTCGTCGATCAAGTACGCCGGCACGCCTTGGGAGTTGGGGCTGGCCGAAGCGCAGCAGACGCTGCGCCGCAATGGGTTGCGCGGCAAGGTACGGGTGCAGGTCGACGGTGGACTGAAGACCGGCCTGGACGTGATCAAGGCGACGATCCTGGGCGCCGAAAGTTTTGGTTTCGGCACCGGGCCGATGATTGCGCTCGGCTGCAAATATCTGCGCATCTGCCATCTGAACAACTGCGCCACCGGTATCGCCACGCAGGACGAACGTCTGCGCGAGCACTATTTTACCGGCCTGCCCGAGCGGGTGATGAATTACTTCCGGTTCGTGGCAACCGAAACACGCGAATGGCTGGCGCTGCTCGGTATGCGCTCGCTCGAAGAGCTGATCGGGCGCACCGATCTGCTCGAGCAAATAGAGGGCATCAGCACTCGCCAGAACCGGCTTGATCTGGCGCCGCTGCTGTCGGATACCGCGCTGATCAGCGACGCGCAGCACTGCATGGCAGGAACGCGTAACCTGCCGCGCGATCCAGCCACGCTGGCGCGGCGCATGGAAGCGGACATGCGCGATGCGATTATCAGCAAGCAGGGCGGCGAATTCAGCTACGAAATCCGCAATGCCGACCGCGCTGTCGGCGCACGGGTGTCGGGTTTGATTGCACGCACGCACGGCAATCACGGCATGGCCGACACTCCTGTGATCGCGCGTTTCAAAGGCGCCTGTGGTCAGAGCTTTGGCGCCTGGAACGCCGGCGGACTGCATCTGCATCTAGAGGGAGATGCCAACGACTATGTCGGCAAAGGCATGACCGATGGCAAGATCGTGATCACGCCGCCGCGCGATGCGCGCTATGTTGCGCATGAGACGCCGATCATGGGCAATACCTGCCTGTATGGCGCTACCGGTGGCGAACTGTTTGCAGCAGGGCGCGCCGGCGAACGCTTTGCGGTACGTAACTCCGGGGCCACCGCGGTGATTGAAGGCGTTGGCGATCATTGTTGCGAATACATGACCGGTGGCATGGTGGTCGTGCTCGGCCGCACTGGCATGAACTTCGGCGCCGGCTTCACCGGCGGCTTTGCCTATGTGCTGGACATGGATCGCGATTTCGTCGATCGCTATAACCACGAGCTGATCGACATCCTGCGTCTGTCGCCCGAAGGGATGGAAAATCACCTGCAGCATCTGCGCCGGCTGGTGGTGCAGCATGTGTCCGAAACCGACAGCACCTGGGGCCGAACCTTGTTGACTGACTATCGGGACTTTCTCGGCAAGTTCTGGTTGGTCAAGCCCAAGGCGGCAAGCCTTGATTCGTTGATCGAGACCTTGCGGCGGGCTGCGTGATGGCCGCCAAGCCGTTTCAGTTCATGGACGTGCCCAGACGCCTGCCGCGCGAAGTGCCGGTCAGTATTCGTGTGCTCGGCTGGGACGAAATCTACGGACAGTTCGATGCGCCCGGCGCGGCCGAACAGGCCGGGCGTTGTCTCGACTGCGGCAATCCGTATTGCGAATGGAAGTGCCCGGTTCACAACGACATTCCAAATTGGCTGTCGCTGGTGCAGGAAGGGCGTTTGTTCGAGGCCGCCGAACTCGCGCACGAAACCAACCCGCTGCCGGAAATATGCGGTCGCGTCTGTCCGCAGGATCGTCTCTGCGAAGGCGCTTGCACGATCAATGTCGGCTTCGAAGCAGTGACCATCGGCTCGATCGAGAAATACATTGTCGACGAAGCCTTCAAGCAGGGTTGGCGTCCGGACCTGTCCAACGTAAAACCCAGCGGCAAGCGCGTCGCAGTGATCGGCGCGGGACCGGCCGGACTCAGTTGCGCCGATCGCCTCGCACGCTATGGCATCCAAGCGCATGTATTCGATCGCTACGAGGAAATCGGCGGCCTGCTCACCTTCGGCATCCCGCCGTTCAAGCTGGAAAAGCAGGTGATGGCCACGCGTCGCAGTGTGCTGGAAGAGATGGGCGTACAGTTTCATCTCGGCGTGGAGATCGGCCAAGCGCTGACCATCGATGAGCTGCTGCGCGATTACGATGCCGTGTTTCTTGGCAGCGGCGCGTATCGTTACGTCGATGCGCAACTACCCGGTCAGCAATTGCCCGGCGTGATGCCTGCGCTGCCGTTTCTGGTCGCCAATGGCAGGCGCGTGCTGCATGGCGATGATTCAGTCCCGGTCGCGCCCGCAATTGTGGGCACGGCGTCAGCCGCGATGCTCCAACTCGCGGAACGCCCGGCAACCGCGGCTGATACCGCGGCCACGACGAATGTCGTCGCCGGCTGGCAAGGCGCGGTTCCCGATATTGATCTCAAGGGCAAACACGTCGTCGTGCTCGGTGGCGGTGACACCGGCATGGACTGCGTGCGTACCGCGGTACGACTCGGAGCTGCCAGCGTCAGCTGTGTCTACCGCCGCGACGAAGCGTCGATGCCGGGTTCGCGCAGAGAGGTGAAAAACGCGCGCGATGAAGGTGTGCGGTTTTTGTTCAACCGTCAGCCATTGTCGATCGAGGGCGATACCTTCGTCACCGGGCTGCGCGTGGTCGACACCATCGCCTGCAAAGGTGCGCGAAATGAAGCAGTGCAGGTCGTGGCCGGCACTCAGACGGTGATCGTCGCCGATGTGGTCATTCTTGCTTTCGGCTTCCGCGCCGATCCAGCGCCGTGGCTGGATGCGCTCGCCCCTGACCGCGAATCCGACCAGCGTCTGCGCGTGGGTATCGATCAGCGTCTGCCGTTCCAGACCGCGCACCCGAAACTATTCGCGGGTGGTGATGTGGTGCGCGGCGCCGATCTGGTCGTCACCGCAGTCTATGATGGCCGTGAAGCGGCACGCAGCATCGCGCGCCTGATTCTGCCGCAGCACTAAGGCGCGGCGCCCAAGCGCAGGATTCCACGTTCAGAGTTTCCCGGCGCTGGCGACGCGCGGCAATCGCTGCTGCAGTTCGCTCTCGATGAAGCCATTGACGCGGACGTCGCCGATCAAAAAAGTGGGCACGATCTTGACGTCCAGCCGATCGGCTATTTGCCTGGCCAGCTCTGAGCGATCCACTGTCAGTTCCTGATAGACAATACCGCGCTCTGCCATCCAGCTGCGGGCGCTGGCACAGGCGGGGCAGGTGCTACTGGCAATCATCACCGGAGAAACCATGCCTTGCGCGCCCAGTATTTGCCTGTCGAAGCGTTCGGTCTGTGGTGGCTGTTGCCATTGCTTCCAGGCGCCTGCCAGCCATGTACCAATCCCCGCTGCGAGCACAGCAAGCAGGACCAGTACGAGCGCGTCGCGGGTGAGAGTACGAAGTCGAGTATTCATGCGATGTTCTCAAAAAAATGATGCCGCGATGCGCAGCAGCGGGCTGCGCGCATCGCGGCGAGCCGCTTAGAGATCCAGCGGGCAACCGTTACGGCGCATGCAGCGCTCGTAGCGCGCGGTGCAATAGTCGTTCTGCGCGCCGCCGCACTGCCACCAGGCGGTGTCGCAGTTGGTGCAGGCATCATCGGCAGCGCTCACCATCGAGCTGATGCCGACAGTCAGGGCAAAAAATGCGAACGCGATTTTCTTACGTAGCTTCATGGTCTCTCTCCAGTTTTTGTTGAAGCGCCGGCGCAGGTTGCAACGGCGACACGAGTGATTCGGCCCGATGCGCGAGCCGAAGAGACCCCAACGCGCGGCTGCAGCGCGTGAGTTGGTCTCGAACGACACTACTCGTGGTTTCCGCAAAAACTCGATCAAAGCCGATTGCGGTTTCTCGCATCGGGCCGCTGTCGCGGCCACGAAGCGCGACATCGCGTCGCTGCCGGTGTCGAGCACCGACAGCGTCGTGCGCGGGTCTGGATCATTACTGCTCGTTGCAATTCACCGGAGCCGAGGCGGAGTCGGAAGCACCGCCCGGTGCAATGACCGTCACTACCACGACACCGCGGTTGCCGGTGCAGTCGGCATAGCCCACCGGGCTGAGGCTGTCGGTGGAATAGATCGCGCTAATGTTGCCCGAAGTTGACCAGGAGTACTGGTACCCGTTGCTGTCCGACTGCGGCCAAGCCTCGCAATAAATACTGCGGTAGGCGACAAAGCACATTAGTTCAGCGATCGGCGCGGCCTGCGGATTGACGCAAATGCCCGGCCCGCCTTCCTTGGGGCAGCTCTGTGTATAAGCGATCCGTTTTGTCGACCGGCAATCGGGCGTTTCTTCTTCGGGTGTCCGCGGGTCACAGCCCGGATCGTTCGGAATTACCGCAGCGCTTGCCGAGCCGGCGCTGGTCAAGAGTCCAAGAATCACGAAGGTGAAGCTGATTGCGATTGCACAGGCGGGGGTTAGGCGTTGGTGCATGAAATCACTCCGATGAAGGGTGGTGGTGAAAGTATGGAGGAAAAGCCGATTGCGGCGGTCAAGGTTGAAGATGTCGGACTGCAATGCAATCGTGCGCTCCCCGTTTGCTCCACTCGCAGTAAGCGCGAAAAGTCGATCAGGCCGCGGCTGAATCTGCAGCGGATGATTCCGAGGAAGACCGATTCAGCCAATCCCGAACCCGCGCGCAGCGCTGCAGCGGACCGTCCGCGGATGGCTTCGCGCCAGCTTCCAGTTGCGACGCGCAGCGCAGCTCGTCATACAGTATTTTCAAGATCTGCAGATAACTGTTCCGATTCTCGACGGTTGAAGCGCTCAGCCCCGACCAAGTGTCCGCCAGAGCCAGCACAGCGAAGGCTTCACCTGGGCGACCGAGTTGCTGCAGGAATCTGCCGAAATACAGACGGTAGTAGACGACCATCTCGTCCTGCTCGCCGGCGCGTTTAGACGCCAATTCAAGCAACTGACGATAAACCATTTCGGCCTCTGCCGCGGTCTTCGGGTCGAGCTGCAATGAGTTGGCGAGATTGAATGCCGCGCGCAGGGTGTTGGGGTGGTCCTGACCCAGCGACCTTCGCCACCCGTGCAGGGCGCGCCGATAGGACGCGATGGCTTCCTCGGTGCGCCCCATGGCACTCAACGACCGGCCCAGTGTGGTTTGCGCGAATGCGCTCTCCGGCGCGTCCACGCCATAAATGCGCTCGATCTCGTGAACAATACCCAGTGCCTCGGTGAGCGATTCGTCGACGCGGCCCGAATCACGCATCGGCACCACTCTGCGCATACGCGTTCGCGTTATCTGCGGATGTGTTTCGGGTAGCCCGGCACGCTGCCAACGCAGCGCATCGTCGAGCACCGCTAGTGCCCGAGTGTGATCGCCCGAAAGGCGGTACGCCTCGGCCAGCGCCATCCGCGCGGTGTTGGCCAGCTCCACTGTCGGTGGTTTCATGGCGAGCGTGTTGAGCCCATCTTGAAGCAGCGCGATAGCGCCCGCCGCGTCGCCTTCCAGCGCCAGCAGCCGGCCCTTGGCGATCTTCCATTCGACCGGTGCTGCGCTGCTCAACGCGCGCGCCTGCTGTAGTCGCTGGCGCGCCTCAGACAGTCGATCGCTGTTGATCAGGGCGCGGGCGAGCAAGATCATTAGACGTTGTTGAGCTTGCGGCGCGTTGCCTGTGCGCCGCTCGGCAAGCAGCGCACGCTCGAGCAAGTCGGTCGCCTCGACCGCGCGACCCACCGACAAATCCACTTCGGCGATGGTTTCGGCCAGTGCTGCAAAGAGCGCTGGCCGACCCTGAAAGTTGGCGTCAACACGCAGGCGCGCCGCGTCGAGAATCTGGCGCGCGTTGATATCGGCACCCGAAGCGCGAATCGGATCGGCGGCGACGAACGCGTCTTTGAGAATGCCGAGCGATTGTCGGGAAAGATCCCGCTCTTGAGTGAGTTCGTTGTTTTGGTGCAACAGCAGTGCCAGGGCCAACATCAGTGCCATCGACGCCAACACCACGACCGTTGTCGACAGTCGATGTCGGCCAACAAACTTGCGCAGCCGGTAGAGCACTTGGCCGTTGCGCGCGGCCACCGGACGCCCATCGAGGTAACAGTCGAGATCGTCTTCCAACTGTTCAACAGAACCATAACGCTCGGACGGCGCTTTACGCAGGCAGCGCAGGACAATCGCGTCCAGATCGCCATGCAGCAAACGCGCCGCGAACGCGGTTGCAGGCGATTTTGCCCGCCGCGCACTGGGTGCCGCAGGCGGTACCAAGGTGATCAGTCGCTCGATTTGCCCCGCACTCAGCCCGTCCAGATCGAACGGCGCCACGCCGGCCAGCAGTTCGTACAACAGCAAGCCGAGCGCGTAGATGTCGACGCCTACGCTCATCGCAGCACCGAGTAGTTGCTCGGGCGCGGCATAGCGAGGAGAGAAAAATCGTTGAGCAGTTCCGGTTTGATCAACGAGCGAAGGCGCGGCGCCATCGATGGACTTGGCGATGCCAAAGTCGAGCAGCTTCGGAACGCCCTGCTCGGTGACCAGAATGTTGCTGGGCTTTAGGTCGCGATGCACCACCAGATTGCGGTGCGCGTGTGACACTGCAGCGCAAACCACACGAAAAAGTGCCAGGCGCGCGCGCAAGCCCAGCCGGGCGCGATCACAGTAGTCGGTGATGGCGATGCCGGCGACATAGTCCATGACGAAATACGGTGTGCCATCAGCCAGCGCCGATGCATCAATGAGCCGCGCGATATTTGGATGGTCCAGCAAGGCCAAAGTCTGCTGCTCCAGTTGAAAGCGGCGCAAGGTATTGGCATCGAGCAGTTCGCGCCGCACAAACTTCACCGCCACCTGCTGGCGCATGGCGCCATCGCTGCGTTCCGCACGGTAGACGCTGCCCATCCCGCCCTGACCCAAAGGCTCGCACAGACGGAAAGCGCCAATCAGACTGCCCTCGAGTGAACCCACTGGCGCGAGCTGCGCGACGAGTGCTTCCAGACCCAGCGCGACCGGCCGCACCGTACTGCGCTGAAGCTGGACGTCGGCGTGGACCAGACGTTTCAACTGCTCGAGCAATTGCGGGTCATCGGCACACTCGCGGCGTAAAAATTCATCACGCTCGCCCTCGGCAACGTCGACCACCAAGGCAAAAAGCGCCTGCAGGCGCTGCGACAGGGCCGCAGGCATCGTCAAGCGCCTGCGGAGTCGATGCCGAGGCGTTGCCCCAGCCATGCCCGCGAAAACCGCCACTGCCTTCCCACTGTTGCCACCGAACTGCCGCAGACCTCGGCAATACGCTCGGTCGTCAGACCGGAAAAAAACTTCAACTCAACCACGCGTGCGCACTCTGCATCGACCTCGGCCAGGTCGGTCAACGCCTGATCCACCGCGATCCAGTCCACTGATTCATCGATCGCCGGAGTTTGGCTCTCGGTGATGTCGTCCAGCGAAATAAACGGCAGCCCGCCGCCACGCTTCTCGGCGCCGCGCTGGCGTAGATGGTCGACAACGACGCGGCGGATTACGGTTGCGGCAATGGCGAAAAAATGGTCGCGGTTTTGCCAGTCCACCGACTGTTGCGCGTGCAGCCGGGCATAGGCCTCGTTGGCCAGTTCGGTAGTCTGCAAGGTCAGTACCCCAGAATTGCGCCGGATCTGGGCGCGTGCCAGGTCGAGCAACACCGGGTAGACCTGGACAAGCAGATCGTTTTCAACCGAACGATCACCGGTTTTCCAACGGGCGAGCAGGGCGGTAATTTCGATCGGCACTGCGTTCACAGGCAAGTTTTCTAGCGTTGATGGCAGCACAGTGTAACGACACCGCGTTGGCGGTTACGACCCGGCGCGGCCGCAGTCGCCGCGGTCGTGTCAACGGCCACTGCCAGCGACGTTTAGTCAACCTTCGGCAGGCGGCAGGCGCACAGTCTGCAGCCAGTACCTGGACAAATTCTGCACCATGTCCAGCAGGGCAAGATAACCGCCCGGCTTGGAGATGAAAGCACTGGCGCCATTTTGATAACTGCGCGCAATATCCTCGGGCGATCTGGAAGTGGACAGCACCACGACCGGCGTGTGCCGCAGCGCTGGACCGGACTTTATTTCGCGGAGTACCTCGCGACCGTCCTTGCGCGGCATATTCAGATCGAGCAGGATCAGGCCAGGCATCGGGTAGGTGGCGGCGTCGGCATACTGCCGGCGGCGATGCAGATAGTCCATCAATTCTTCGCCATCTGTGGCGAATTGCAATGGATTGCACAGGCCGCTTTCGCGAAACGCGTCTTCAATCATCATGCGATCGTCGGCATCGTCGTCGGCGATCAGAATGGTAACGGGCTGCGCTGCTTGTCCCATGGCGTTCACCTGCAGCCGAAGGGTTGTCTGGGGCGAACGCGCTGGGCATTGGCGCAGCGCATCAGGGTACCTCTCGGTCGCGATCGACATGGCGCTGCCGCTGTGGCAGCAAGACGCTGAAGCTGGCGCCTTGATTGAGGACAGCGCGGACATCGATACGACCGCGATGGCGTTCCACAATGCGACGAACGATCGCCAGTCCGATACCGGTGCCTTCGTACTTCTCGCGCGAATGCAGGCGCTGGAATGGCGCAAAGATGCGTTCGGCATACTTGACATCAAAGCCGATGCCGTTGTCCTCCACGTTGATCCTGAAGGCGGCCCGACCCTGGTCGGTGCGCGCGGGCTCGGCATGCACGCGGATCCGCGGCGCGCGCTGTGGATCGCAGAATTTCAACGCGTTGGCGAGCAGATTCTGGAATAGCTGGCGCAACTGCGTGTGGTCGCCGTCCAACGTGGGCATCGGCCCCACTTCAATGCGGGCAGAAGTGGACTCGATGCGCTCATTGAGGTCGTCGATAACCGTCGCCAGCAGCGGGCCAAGATCGACCGGGGCAAACGATCTGCCGCGCGAATCGATGCGCGAAAACTCAAGCAGGTCGTCGATCAGTGTCTGCATCCGCTCCGCCGCCTGCGCCGAGCGTTGCAGATAATCCCGTGCTTGTTCGTCCAGACCCGTTGAGGGACGAGAAATCAGCCGATCCGAAAACGCGCGGATCTTACGCAGCGGCTCCTGCAGGTCATGCGAAGCGACAAAGGCAAAGTCCTGCAGCTCTCGATTGCGATTGTTCAGGTCGACCATGGCTTGCTGCAGGCTTTCCTCCGCCTGCCGTCTTTCGGTGATGTCGGACATGATCGACAAAATCGATCGCGGCGCGTTGTTGGCATCGCGCGCCAGCGTGCAGCGAACCTCGACCAGGATTGCGCTGCCATCCATGCGCCGTTCGCTGAATTCGCCTCTCCATTCGCCCTGTTCCAGGACGCATTGCAGCGGACCCTGCGCCTCATCGGGATCGATCTGCAACAGTTCGCCCATGGGGCGGCCCACGGCCTGTTCGCTGGTCCAGCCAAACAGCCGCTGCGCGCCCTGGTTCCAATAAAGGATGCGGTGCTGGCTGACTTCGTGCACGATGATGGCGTCCTGCGCCTGATCGAGCAGAGAAGCCTGTTCGCGGATGCGCGCGTCGGAATCCAGACGCTCCAATTCGGCCCCGGCGCGCGCAGCGAAAATCTGCAGCGTTGAAGCTGCAAACTCGGCTTGCTCAAGCGGCGAGCGATACAGCACATAGAGCAGCCCAATCGGCTTACCCTGCGAGTTGTCGAGCCTTCGCCCAACATAGGCCTGTATTTCCATGGTGCGCAGCAACGGGTCGTTCGGGAAGCGATCGCTGACCTGAGCAGACACAACGCACTCACCGTCGTCCAGAAGATTGGCGCACGGCGTTCCATCGACCCGATATTCGAAGTTCGCGCCGACCTCGCCCCGGTTCAATGCCATGATGCTGCGTGCCAACCTGGGATCGTCGGCGTCCAACCGCACCACATAGCCGGCGTCGGCGCCGAGCGCCTCGGTCATGCTGCGCGCCAACTGCTCGAAAAATGCGGTACCGGTAGTTGCCGAAACTCCCGCAGCAACTTTCATCACTGCACTCTGCAGCAGCTTGCGTTCGTGCTGGGCGCGCAGATTGCCGATGCCGAAGGCAAGATCATCCGCAAGCTCCTGCAGCAGCTCGATTTCCTCGTCGCCGATGGGTTCAATGTCTGGCGTATACAGCCCAAGCAAACCGAACGTGTGCGCGGCATTGCGCAAGGGCAGACAAATGACGCCGAGATAGCCACACTCAACGGCGCGTTTGTGCCAATGCACATGTGCCGATGCCAGAGTGAGATCGGTTGCCAACGCGGGTTGACCGGTGCGTATGGTCTGACCGGCAGGACCCAGTCCCGCGGCATCATGATCGGACCAGGTCAGGACAATCTCAGACAGATAACCGGCATTATCTCCAGCGCACGCTACCGGTAGGATGGTACGTGCCGGGTCGTGCTGCGCATAGCCAACCCAGGCCATGCGATAGCCGCCGATGTCAACGGCGATTTGACAGATTTCGGTGAGCAATGCCGATTCGTCGTCGGCGCGCATCTGGGCTTCGATGTAGCGGCTGAGCAGGCGCTGCGCACGACTGACGCGAACCAATTCGCGCTCTGCGCGCAGGCGCTCGGTGATGTCGTGCGCCAGCACCAGGCGCGACGCATGGCCATCGAAAGTGATGCTGTCAGAAGTGATCTCGACGTCGATGACGCTGCCGTCTTTGCGGCGGTGTTGCCAGATGCCGAGGTGTCGCGTCCCATCGCGGACACCCGAGAGTGCCTTATCAAGCGCGGCCACCGCATCTGGCGCCCGGATCTGGCGGATATTCATTGCCAGGAATTCGGCGACGGAATATCCATAGTGATGCTGGGCTGCCTCATTGACCGCCAGGAAACGCAGCGTGGCAATGTCGTACACCCACATCGGATGCGGATTGCTGTTGAACAGCAGTCGGTACTGCGCCTCGGAGGCGCGCAGCTCATTGGCAGCACGGTGGCGCTGAATGACCGCCCCGAGGGATTCGGCAAGAATCTGCAGCGTACTGACATCGCGCTGTACAAACGCCCGCGCGCGGTCCGAAATCAACTTGAACACCCCGATAAACCGATCACCATCGCGCAGCGGCGCGACCATCAGCGAGCGTGCCCCCAGTAGGCGCATGGCGGCAGCGTCGACACGTGGATCGGTTTCAGTATCTGCGCATAGCAACACTTCGCCGGTGTTCACTGCCAGCCCCGACAGGCTGTGGTCGCGTGGCCGATGCAGCCCGATGGAGTCGATACACACGCCGGCCGCCGCGTGCCGAACAAACTCGTCATCTTCCACCAGATCAATTGCACTTCCCGTTGCACCGACCAGCACGCGGGTTTTTTCGGCGATCAAACTCATTGCCGCCTGCAGGCTCAGATCAACCGCAACGATCTCCTGTTGCACGCGCAAAAGGGCGGCGCGGGTCTGTTCTTCGCGATATGCCTGCTGCTCGGCTTGCTTGCGTTCGGTGATATCGCGGAAGAAGACCGTCAACCCTTCTTCAGAGGGATAAGCGCGAACCTCCGCCCAGAGACCCAGCGGCTCGTGATGGTGTTCGAATGCGACCGTGCAGCGCTCGGCAACCGCACGCCGATACTCCGTATCCGACAAAGTGCCGATCGCTTCCGGAAACAGCTCCCACACGTTTGCGCCGAGCAGCTCGGCGCGCTTACGCTGCAACAAGCGTTCTGATTCTGCGTTGACATAGGTGAAGCGCCACTGGGAATCGAGCGTGAAGAACGCGTCGGTGATGCTTTCCAGTGTCGTGGTCAGCCGATTGACCAGCCGCGACATCAGCACTTCGGTGCGTTTTTGACCTGAGATATCCTGCATCGCACCCTGCACGCGCACGATGGCTCCGCTGGCATCACGCACCGCCTGACCCATGGTGCGAACCCAGGCGCGTTTCCCGGTAGCGGTGAGGATCTCGGCCTCCAGATCGTAAGGTTCAGCATTCTGCCGGCAGCCCTCGAAGGCGTCGGCAATGGCCGCACAGTGCTCAGGCGCGTACAGCGTCAGTGCTGTTTCGATCGGTAGTGTTGTGCCCGGGGGTAACTCGCGCATCGCGCAGATTTCGTCCGACAGCGTAAGCCGCTGCGCTGCGATGTCGAACGTCCATCCGCCAATCAGTGCGGTTTGCCCGGCGATGTGCAACAGCATCTGGTTCTGTCGGAGCCGCTCGTCAGCCGCACGACGCTCGGTGATGTCGCGTACGATCCCCTGCACCACCATGTGGCCGCCGAGTTCCAGCGTGTTGAGACTTACCTCGACTGGAAATGGGGTGCCGTCGAGCTTGATATGCATCCATTCAAAAAACTGCGGAATGCCGTGCAGTGTGTCGATGATCTTTTCGGTCGCAAGCTCGCGTGAGCCGCGGCCGTCGGGCTGCAGGGGCGGCGAGAAGTCGAACAGTGAGTGTCCGACGATCTGGTCGCGCGACTGGCAACCGAACATTTCCAGCGAGCGGGCGTTGCAATCAATAAACCGTCCATCCAAAAACAGGAAAATCGCGTCGCTGGCATTCTCGAAAAGCGTGCGGAACTTGTTCTCGCTCTCGCGCAGCGCTGATTCCGTCCGCTGTCGCTCAATGGCCAAACTGGCAAGTTGCGCTCCGCGTTGAATCGACGCTATTTCTGCAGGAAGCGCCGGACGCCGAGCACCGAAGTAGAACGCAAGCGTGCCCAGCACTCTGTCCCCAACACCGAGGATCGGCACCGACCAGCACGCCAAGAGACCGTGCTCCAGCGCCAATGACTTGAAATCGCGCCAAAGAGGATCGTTGGCGATGTCCGCCACAATCGCGGGGTGTCCGGTGTGGGCGGCAGTGCCGCAAGAGCCCCGGTCTGGGCCAATCAGTACCCCGTCGATCGCCTGAGAAAAGGCCGTCGGCAGGTGAGGCGCTGCACCATGGTGCAGGTGCTGTCCGCTCGAGTCGAGCAACAGCACCGAACCGCGCATGCCGGGGAACAGCACCTCGTAACGCAGCACGAGCTGATTGAGCACTTCCGGCAACGATGCACCCTGGGCGACCAGCTCCAGCACCTGACGTTCGTGTTCCTTTTCCAGCTCTAGAAACTTCTGCTCGGTGATGTCCTGTGCGGTACCGGCAAGACGTGAAATCCGCCCGGACTCATTGAAAAATGTCTGGCCCAGCGTGTGCACCACACGCTCCTCGCCACTAGGATGCACAATCCGGTATTCGATATCGTAAGGCGCGCCGGAATTGAAAGAACGCTGCAGTGCCTGCTTGACGCCGGCAAGATCCGCGGGATGTACGGCGTCAAAAAAAGCCTGGGTCGGCAGCACATCGGCAAACGTGCCTAGCGGCAGCCCGAGATTGCGATAGATCTCCTGCGACCAGCGCAACTCATTGCGCTGGACATCCCACTCCCAATTGCCCAACAGCGCGATACGCTGCGCTTCGATCAGGCTGGCTTCGCTGGAACGCATTGCCGCCTGAGCTGTCTCAGTCTGGGCAGCTGTCTCAATCGACTCGAGGGCGAAAGAAACCTCATCGGCGATCGCCACCATCAAGTCGATTTCGTCGGACTGGAAGTAATCCACCTCACCGGCGAGCAATACCAGAGCACCAATGGCGCGGCCCTGGACGATCAGCGGGAACGCGGCAAAAGCACGAAAGCCCCACTTTCGGGATCGCTCTACCCAGGCGCCCATGCGTGGGTCCTGGTAGATATCGTTGCAGACGTCGTAGCGACCCGTGCGCAGCGCGGTACCGGCGGTGCCGTCGCCGCTTTCATTGTGCAGGTTTCCCTCCAGCCCCTCTGCATAGCTGACGTCGACGCCGAATGTCGCCACGGGAAGAATGCGGCCGGTTTCGGCCTCAAGTTCCGAGATGACGGCCATGGGCAAGCCGCCGAGTTCAACCGCGATGCGACAGACCTCCGCATACAGCAGCCGTCGATCCGTGGTGGCGACAATGGCTTCGCCGACCCGGCGCAACACGGAATACAGTCGGTTCAATCGCTTCAAGCGGAATTCGGCGTGCTTACGCTCGGTGATAGCCTCGCTCACCACGATGAAATACGCCGGAGCGCCGTGCGCGTCGCGCACCAAGGTCGTGTTCAGATGAAGCCATTGCTCGCTGCCATCCCGGCAGTGAAAGCGCGTGTCGGCGCTGTAGCTACTGGCCTCTCCGGCCAACATCGCCACACGTGCTTCAGCACCCACATCCAGGTCTTTAGCCAGCGTCAAATCGGGCATACCCAGGTGCAACAGTTCGTCACGCGTGTAACTCGTGAGCACACAAAAGCGGTCGTTGACCTCGACGAAATCGCCCGCGGGAGACAAATGTGCAATGCCGACGGCCGCCTGTTCGAACGTCGAACGAAAGCGCGTCTCATTGCCCACGGATGCCGCTTGGGCCAATGGCTCATCGGAATCGTCGACCAGGGTCACCACGATGCGTTCGCGCAGTTCGGAACCCAGTCCAAAGACGTCGATCCGAGCGGTGGAGGTAGCAACGCCTGGGAGGTCGAGCGAGAAACGGGTTACGGTGCCATCGAGCACCGAGCGCATGCCTGCCGCCAGTCGATGCGCCGCGGTCGACGGGCCCCTGGATGCGCGGTCGCAAACCTGCAGAAAATTAGTTCCTACTCGGGTCTCGCGGGCGGTGCCGAACAGACCGCCAAGCGCGTGCTGTTGCCGCCACGCCGAACTGGCGTGCACGATGACGCCTTCAGCGTCGAGCAATGCGCAGGCAAGTGCTGCTGGATCGGTTCGCTCGGCGTGGGACGAGGCCATCACGGCGGGCGGCTGCCCGCTGCCCGCACTTGCAATCACTGTGCGCAACTGCTGCTCGGTTTCGAGCAAGCGGCGCGCCAGCGTGGCAATGTCATCCGCGGATTGAATGATCACCGCAGGCCTACCGGTATCGGCGCAGACAGCGCGAGCAACGCCCACCGATCATGTCCAGGCCGGTCCAGTTGGGGTCTGGGGGCGTTGCCCAACGACAAAATACGATGGAAGCGTTTCGACATCTGGTTGTCCTTGGCGCCCCTGGCAGCGGTCAATTTCGTCGCTCGTTCTATGTGCCGAGTATGCGCTTGCCTTGGACCGTCTGCTTAGGGAACCTCTGAACAAGTCCGGAGCCGCGATAGCCCCCTGAGTCAGGGGGCGAAAAACCGCAGGTTTTGACCAGCTCCGCTGTTGAGAGCGGGGGTTTGGCAAGCAATAAGCAGTGTGGCGAAGACGAAGTGGTGACTTATTCAGACCTTCCTTAGGGAACCTCTGAACAAGTCCGGAGCCGCGATAGCCCCCTGAGTCAGAGGGCGAAAAACCGCAGGTTTTGACCAGCTCCGCTGTTGAGAGCGGGGGTTTGGCAAGCAATAAGCAGTGTGGCGAAGACGAAGTGGTGACTTATTCAGACCTTCCTTAGGGAACCTCTGAACAAGTCCGGAGCCGCGATAGCCCCCTGAGTCAGAGGGCGAAAAACCGCAGGTTTTGACCAGCTCCGCTGTTGAGAGCGGGGGTTTGGCAAGCAATAAGCAGTGTGGCGAAGACGAAGTGGTGACTTATTCAGACCTTCCTTAGGGAACCTCTGAACAAGTCCGGAGCCGCGATAGCCCCCTGAGTCAGGGGGCGAAAAACCGCAGGTTTTCGGGGGTTTGGCAAGCAATAAGCAGTGTGGCGAAGACGAAGTGGTGACTTATTCAGACCTTCCTTAGGTGTTTGCACGTATTTCGAGCGTTGCGGGTCAGGTCCAATATGTGATCCAAGAAATAAGGGTGGTGGCGGGCTGAAACAGGCTTTCCGACGCTCACCCCACCACCGCAACCTTTGCTCAAGAGAGAATCCTATGGCCAGAATCATGCTTGTTGACGACGATCGCAATGTGCTGCGTAGCCTCGGCCGCACCATTCATTTCATGCCCTTTGCCCAGCTTCGTGGGGAGGCGGTGGTGGAATCTTTCGAGAAGCCAACGCTGGCTCTGGCGCGTGCTGCGGAATGCGAATTCGACCTGGTCATCGCCGATTACCTGATGCCGACGATGACCGGCGTAGACTTTATGCACAAATTCACCGAACTGCACCCACATACGCCGCGCATCCTGCTCAGCGGGTTTGCCGGAATTCTGGAAGCCATGGCCATGGTCAAGGGCATGGGACCGATCGAACTGGTTGCGAAGCCTTGGGAGGACGAGCAGCTCAAGCAGATCATCGCCAGGCTGTTGCAATCCAACCGCAGCCACAAGACCACTGCGCTTGCCTCTCCCCGTCGCATGCCGCAGGCCTCGCCGCTGCAGATGACAGCAGCGCGCTTTTGATGCGCCGCGGAGGCCTTCCGGGCGCGAGTATGCAGGGCATCGCGCGCATGCACGCGCTTTGCGCAGGGCTGGGGCGATCGAAGGCCGCACAGTGGCAGATACCGCGACGGGCTGACGCGCGCCAGGGGTCGGCGCGAACCCGCGGTCGCAGGCACAGGCTGGGATTTGACTCACGGCAGCGACGGGCCGTTGTGGCGCAGCATTGCTTGAGCCAAGCTACCCGCGCTGAGCGATGCATTCACCCGATTGGAGTGATGGCGTCTGCCCAGCCATACTCCAGCCACGGTATTGACCGGACCGCCGCAGCATCGAGGACTTCATGCCCGAACAGACACCGCCATTGCGCGTATTGCTGGTGGACGACGATCCCGATGACCGGTTCCTCATTGTCGATCTGCTGGATCATCTCGGTGCGCGCGGCGACTATGTCCCCGAAACCGCCAGCACCTATGACGAAGCATTAGTGCAACTCGAACGCCATGCGCATGACGTTGTCCTGGTCGATTTTCAGCTGGGTGCCCGCACCGGTGCCGATCTTCTGAGCGAGACCGCGGACGACTTTCGGCGGCCGCCAATGATTGTGTTGACCGGGCACAGCAGCCCTGAAGTGGACCGTCTTTGTCTGCAAGCCGGCGCAGCGGATTTCCTGGTCAAAGCCAAACTCGATGGTGAGTCCCTGGGTCGTAGTCTGCGCTATGCCGTGGAACGCCATCGCCTGGGCGCCATGCTTGCCGAGCGCGAAAACGACTACCGCACCCTGTTCGACGCCAGTCCGATGCCGATGTGGGTCTACGACCCGGAGAATTTGCGCATCCTCGAAGTCAATGACGCCGCCATCGCGCAATACGGGTACACCCGGGAACAGTTTCTCGCGCTGCGTGTCACCGATCTGCACAGCGCTGAGGATGTCGAACACTTCCTGATGTTTCACAACGAAAACAAAACCAATACCGGACACGTTCGCGCTGGCATCTGCGCGCACCGATGTCGCGACGGCAGTCTGATTCATGTGGATATAGTGCGCAGCGATATTCGTTTTGGCAACGCCAAAGCGCACCTCGAGCTGGCCTACAACATCTCCGACCGGCTACGCGCCGAGGCTGCGTTGATCGCCAGCGAAGCGACGTTGAGGCAAGTGCTGCGCGACGTTGCCGATGGCCTGCTGGTGGTCGGCGCGGGCAATCGCATTTTATTTGCCAATCCAGTCGCCAGTCAGCTGCTCGGTATTCCTGAGGTTGAATTGACCGGGAGCGAGGTGCCCGAGGTACTGCGTGACGAGCCGCGCGAAACAGTCGAATTGCGCGATGGTCTTGGCGCGGTCCATCTGGTCGATTTGCGCAGCAGCGTGACGCAATGGAATGGCGCTGCCGCGCGCGTGCTGATACTGCACGACGTGACCGCGCAACGCGCCAGCGCCAAACAGTTGTTGCTGCTCGGTCGGGCTATCGAATCGACCAGTGATGGTCTGGTGATTGTCGACGTGCGCAAGCGCGACCAGCCAATTATTTACGTCAGCCCGGCATTTGAACATATCACCGGCTACGCTGCGGCCGAAATCATCGGAAAAAACTGCCGCTTCCTGCAAGGCGACGATATCGATCAGGAAGGGGTGGTCGAGATTCGCGAGGCGATGGCCAGGGAAGGTGACTGCACGGTGGTGCTGCGTAACTACCGCAAGGACAATGCCCTGTTCTGGAATCGACTGACGGTTTCTCCGGTGCGCGAATCGGGGGCTGAGGTCAGTCATTACGTCGGCGCGATGACCGATATAACCGAACAAAAGCAGCTGGAGATCGAGCACCTCTATCTTGCGACCTATGACGCGGTGACCGGGCTGCCCAAGTACGCCGGTTCGCAAGCGCGCCTGGACGAACTGATGCAGCGCGCGCGCAGTGTCGAGGCGCGCGCACAGAATCATCGGCTGGCTTTTCTGTTTATCGATCTGGACAAGTTCAATACCATCAACGACACCATGGGATTCGCCATGGGCGATGCAGCGTTGCGCCAGGTGGCCATCCGCCTGCGCGAAATCGCGGGACTGGGCGCCGAAGTGCTGCGCTACGCCGGCGATGAGTTTCTGGTGGTGATCGGCGGCGTGGCCGCCGATGCCGATCTGCTTACCCTGGCAAACTCATTCTGCGAGGCGATTGCCGAGCCCCTGTCCGTGTCATCGATGGCGACGCTGTATCTATCTGCTTCGGTGGGCGTATCGGCATATCCAGATACTGGCTCTTCGATACTGGAACTCACCCGTCAGGCAGAAATTGCCACCAATCGCGCCAAACGCGGCGGCCGCAACAGCGCTTTCGTATTCGGCCATGAGCTGCAGGAGATTCTGGGTGATCGAATAGCGCTGGGCGGGCGCATGCGCGACGCGCTCAGTAAAGATGAATTTCTGCTGCATTACCAACCCCAGGTCAATGCGCAGGATGGCGCACTCACCGCAATTGAGGCGCTGGTGCGCTGGAACAGTCCCGAGTTTGGTCTGCTGCCGCCGCGGCGCTTCGTACCCATTGCCGAAGACAGTGGCATGATCCTGCAACTCGGTGCCTGGGTGCTGCGCACCGCCTGCCGACAATTACGCAAATGGATGGATGAGGGCCTCAGCGGTTTCCTGGTGAGTGTCAATGTCTCTGCCGCACAATTGCAGCGCGCAACTTTTGTCAGCGATGTACGCCGCACCATTGCCGAAACCGGCATTGATCCGGGCATGCTCGAACTGGAACTCACCGAAAGCGTGCTGATGGGCAATGCCGACCACGCCGTCGCACAAATGCATGAACTGAAGCGACTGGGTGTGCATCTGGCTTTGGATGATTTCGGCATGGGTTATTCCAGCCTCAGCTACCTGCGCCTGTTTCCAATCGACAAGCTCAAGATTGACCAGAGTTTCATTGCCAACGTCGCGCACGACGGCAACGACGCCGGGCTGGTCAAGGCGATGATTGCCATGGGCCACCATCTGGGCTTGCGCGTAGTTGCCGAAGGCATAGAAACCGCGGCACAGGTCGGTTACCTGCGGCGCGGTCATTGCGATGAATTTCAAGGGCACTATTTTTCCCGGGCATTGAGCGCCGACGAGATTCCCGAGCTGATACGAAAGCGCTACCTTTTGCCCGCAACGCAAGCGGAGGATGTGCAAGCACGCACGCTGCTGATTTTGGACGACGAAGACAATATCCGCCGCTCGTTGACGCGCCTGCTGCGCCGCGACGGCTACCAAATTCTGGTCGCCGCCAACGCCCCCGAAGCGTTCGAGCTGCTGGCCACGCATCGGGTGCAGGTGATCCTTTCCGATCAACGCATGCCCGGCATGAGCGGCACCGAATTCCTTAGTCAGGTCAAGGAAATGTATCCAGACACCATTCGCATGGTGCTGAGTGGATTCACCGATCTGGCCAGCGTTACCGAGGCGATCAATCGCGGCGCAATCTACAAGTTTCTGACCAAACCCTGGGACGACGAGGCCTTGCGCGCTCAGGTCTTGCAGGCATTCCGCACGCATGAACTTGGCAGCGGAGGTTGAAGCATGGAGCTGCCCGTTACGCCGCACTGCCGTGTGTCGCTAATGACGCTTGGCGTCGTGACCGGCAGATCTGACCAAAAGAGCGTGCGCCGCAGCGATGAATAGCCTGGGCTCGGATGCGCCGCCACCTCGAGCGAAGCGAGCGCAGCGATCCAGGCTGGTCCGTGGAATATCCGTGTTCGGCGCAGCGCTATTGACGGTGGCGTTGTCGATTGCGATCGTTTCGTTCTGGAGTCTGTCGTCCATCAGCGAGAGAGCGATCGGCATTGGTGCAGCGCTGGCGCTTCTCGGCTTTGCCGTGTTCAGCGGCCGACCACTATTCGCTCGGAGCGTCATCGATGCCCGCGACCAACGCGAAAAAATCTGGACGCCTCTGCTGGCGGCTGGCATCGTCATCATCGGGTCGATCATGGGCTGGGATGCCACACGTAAGCAGCTCGCCCAGAGCCAGGACGAGCTAAGCCGATTGTACCTATTGAGCGTTGAGCAGAGTCTCGACTCCGCGTTGCAAAATCGCTTCCGGGCACTGCAGCGATTGGCCGAGCGCCTCGCCAGAACCGCCAGTGCCGTGAGCGAGCAGCAACTTCATGACGAACTGGCGACCGAGTCGGCGAGTTACCTGCGCGATTTCTCCAGCCTGCAAGGCATCAGCTGGCGCGCCGCGGACTTCAGTGGGAATTACGTGATCTCGCGCCCGCACAAGCTTCGAATGCGCGAGCAATCAGATTTGGAGAAACACTGGTCAGAATTGCTACGCGCGGCGCGCCAGACCCGAAGCCAGCAAACTTCAGAAGCGGTGCATCTGGGTGATGGTGATGCGGGCATCCTGGTTGTGTTTCCCGCAATTTCCGAGGGTGAGGTTCGCGGTTACCTGTTGGCGGAAATCGCGTTCCCGCCGTTATTTGCCAAGACCCTCGATCCCATTGCTGCGCCGGCTTCCATGCGCATTCTCGATTCAGGCAAGCCGATCTATACCCGCGGAGATTTCGACAGCGTACCGGTCTTTCGCGCCCTGTTGCCTGCGCGACTGGGCGCAATGCGCGTTGAGTTTCGTCAGTCCGAGGACGCGGGCTATCGTTTCCTGCCCGAACTGCTGTTGCTCGCCGAAATTATCATGGGCGGAGTGTTCGCAACCGCCCTGCATTTCGCTGCGCTGTCGCGCGAGCGCGCGCGGCTGGCTTCGGCAATGCGCGCGGATGTCCTGCTGCATATGGCCGAGCGCGAACAAGCTCAGGAAAAGGTAGGCGAAATCGCCGACGAAATGCATGCAGTGCTCGATAGCACGAGCGATGCGGTCTACTTTCTCGACAACGACTGGCGCTTCGCGTATCTCAATGCGCAGGCGCAGGCGTTGCTGCACGATCCCGATCGCGCGCTGATCGGGAAAAGCATCTGGGCCGAATACCCGGAGTTGGTGGGTACGAAGCTTGAACAACAGTATCGTGAAGCGATGACCGAACAACGCACAATGGATTTCAGTATCTATCTGAAGCCCTTGTCTGCATGGTTCAATCTACGCGTTTACCCGCACCCGCGCGGGCTCGCTATTTACTTCCAGGACATCACTCAGCGACGCGCGGCCGAATTGGCCATTGGCCTCAGCGAATCGAGGTTCCGCAATGTTGCGCGCGCCACCGCCGACGCCGTGTGGGACTGGAACCTGCAGACCAACGCGCTTTGGTGGAGCGATGGATTGCACCGGCTATTCGGGCACTCGCCAGAATCGATTCAAGCGGATATCAGCTCCTGGACCCAGCGCATTCATCCCGACGACCAGCCCAGCGTGGTTGCCGGCATCCAAGCGGTGATTGATTCAGGCGCTGAGATGTGGTCCGACGAGTATCGCTTCGTACGTAGCGATGGGAGCTACGCCTACGTGACGGATCGCGGCTTTGTGATCCGCGACGGCTCAGGGCGGCCCCTGCGTATGGTCGGCGGCATGACTGATGTCACCGAGCGTCGGCTCGACGTCGAACGCTTGCGCGACAGCGAAGAATACCTGCGCGCGATCCTCGACACCTCGCTCGAAGGCATCATCACGATCAACGAGTGGGGCAGCATTGTCTCGGCCAACTCCGCCATCGAAAAAATCTTTGGGTGCACAGCTGGCGACATTATTGACCGCAGTATCAGCGCGCTCATGCCCGAAGCGGATCGGCAGTGGCACGATTCGTTTCTGGCCAAGCATGGCGTCACCAGCGTGGTGCGCTTGCTGGGCAGTAGTCGCGAAGTCCATGGGCTGCGTCGCAACGGCAATATTTTCCCGATGGAGCTTTCAGTCACCGAAGTGCATCGCGCAGGCCGCAGGCTGTTCACCGGATTCATTCGCGACATCACGCTGCGGCGAGAGGCCGAGCAGGCACTGCGAAAGAGCATGAGTGACCTGGATAGTCGCAATCGTGAACTGCAGGATTTCGCTTTTGTCGCTTCGCATGACTTGCAGGAACCCTTGCGCAAGATACGCATGTTCTCGGATCGTCTGCTGCGTGAATACGCAGCGCAGTTGGACGAGCGCGCCAACGAGTATCTGAAGCGCAATGTGCAGGCTGGAATACGCATGCAGACCCTGATCGACGATCTGCTGGCGTACTCACGCATCGCGACGCGCAGCGAGCGGTTCACCGAGGTGGATCTGAACCGGTTGCTGACTACCGTGGTCGACGACCTGGACGCGCGCATCGAGTCCAGCGGCGGGAAAGTTGAATGGAATGCACTGCCGACTGTCGTCGGCGATGCTACTCAGTTGCGCCAGTTGTTCCAGAACCTGATCGCCAATGCGCTCAAATTTCATCATCCCGAGCGCGCGTCCCTGGTGTCGATATCCGCCCAGGCATTGGATAGCGGGAAAGCCACGTCAGGCTGGTTGATTCGGGTAGAAGACAATGGCATCGGCTTTGCCAACGAACATGCCGAGCGCATCTTTGCGCCTTTCCATCGCCTGCATGGTCGTAGCGAATATGAAGGGACCGGCATTGGATTGGCGATCGTCCAACGCATTGTCGAGCACCACGGCGGAAGCATCAGCGCGATTGGCAGGCCAGGCCTCGGGGCAACGTTCACAATCGTGCTGCCCATGCATCCGCAACCATCGCCGTCGACAACGCCACTGCAGTGATCGATAAATCCTGCAACTTGCAAGTTGCCTGCCGCAAGTTGCAATTCGTTGCGCGTCCGTAGCCGCTGCATCTCGAAGCTGGAAACGCGCAAAGTCCGGGTGCTGGCTCCAGCAGCCAACAGGCAACGCCAGAGCGGGACTGGTTCTGACCTTAAAATGTTCTGTCGAAATCCGCGGCGCGCGTGCGCGTGCTGCCGCCATCAGGCAAGGTCTGAATAAGTCACCACTTCGTCTTCGCCACACGGCCTATTGCTTGCCAAACCCCCGCTCTCAACAGCGGAGCTGGTCGCTCTCAACAGCGGAGCTGGTCAACCTGCGGTTTTTGGCCCCCTGACTCAGGGGGCTATCGCGGCTCCGGACTTGTTCAGAGGTTCCTCAGGGGGTCATGTCGAATTGACGATACTGCCCGCTTCAGTGCTCGCGCGAAACTGTCGAAGATGAAGCGCTGTCGTCATCCCAGTCCAGATTGACCGAGCCATCCGCACCGCGGTCAACTCTGGTCAGCCCAGGACAGGCCCGTTCCCAAGCTTGAAGTTCCAGTTCCTGCGCTGAAATACGACCATCCTGCAGTCGCACCAGATCCGCGAGGCGCTGATTCTCAGTCAATAGACGACTGCTTTCCAGCGCCTGTGCCATTGCTGCGCCCAATTCGAAATTGCTCCAGGGTTTGGCCACAAAGCGAAAAACCTGCACCTCGTTGATCGCCGCTACCAACGCCTTCAGATCCGCATAGCCACTGAGCATGATGCGCGCGATGCGCGGCTGGATCTCGATCAGCTGGGTCAGGAATTGCACACCATCCAGATCGGGCATGCGAAAGTCCGATATCACCAGGTCGAACGCGCATTCTCCCGCCCGTTCCAATGCGTGCTGAGGATCGTCGAAAGTCTCGATCACCAGCTGTCCGCCGAACAATTGCGGCGGCATGGTGTTGATCGCGCGACGCAGACTGCTCAGAACATTGGGTTCGTCGTCGACAAGCATGACTCTGGGCATGACCGTATTCCTTTGTTGCGGTGAAGCGGTTTTTTGACTGCGCCCTCGGGTTGCCGGATGCGGGTTTTGTGCAACTAGTGCGGACTCTACGGCGTAACGCGGCGCAGCGGCAGGATGACCCGAAAGGTGCTGCCTACCCCAGGGGTGCTCTCGACTTCAATACGCCCATTGTGTTTCTGCACAATGCCGTAGGAAAGCGCCAGCCCCAATCCCGTGCCTTGTCCCACGGCTTTGGTTGTGAAGAATGGGTCGAAGATGCGCGCCAGGTTTTCCGGCGCGATGCCCTGTCCGGTGTCTGACACACTGATGTGCGCCTCGTCGCCAACACACTGCGTCTGAATGGTGATCGTGCCCTTGTTGACGATCGCGTGGCCAGCGTTCACCAGCAGATCCAGGAACACCTGATTGAGCTGTGAGGGCATGCATTCGATCAGCGGCAGATCACCGAACTCCTGTTTGACTTCGGCCTTGTATTTGAGCTCGTTCCAAACAATGTTGATGCTGCTTTGCAGGCCGCGATGCACATCGGCCATGGTCCATTCATCACTATTCAAATCGCCCGCATGCGAGAAATCGCGCAGGTCGAGCACGATCTTCTTTACGCGTTCGATGCCCTCACGCGACTCTTCGACCAGTTGCGGCAGGTCCTGGGTCAAAAACGAGTAGTCAACGCGCGCCTTGATCTCGTCGATCGGCACGATCGCGCTACGCATGGAATCCGGCAGCGATTGCGCCAGTTGATCGTACGCCTCAAGCAACGACAACAGGCCTCGGGTATAGGTCTGCAGCGTGCCCAGGTTTGAGTGCACATAGCCGATCGGATTGTTGATCTCGTGTGCTACTCCGGCGGCAAGTTGGCCAATCGAGGCCATTTTTTCCGACTGCAGCAACTGCGTCTGGGTTTCCTTTACCCGAGCATAGGCCTGCTCCAACTCCACATGTCGATTCTGCAGCGTTTGTTCGCGCCACCACTCGCCGCTCACGTCACGCGCATGAAAGCGCATGCCGACGCCTTCGCCCGAGGCGCCGCGCAGCACCTGCATTTCCATGCTGACGCTGCGGTCGTTATCTGTGGGGGCCATATCCTCGCCGAGCTGGAATTCGTCCAGATCCACGCCGCGGGCGCGCAGTCGATCAAGGTGCACATCATCCAATACCATCTCGACCATGCTGGCCGAGCGGCCTCCGCGCCACCAGCGCAATGATTCCATCGCACTGGCTGCGGCGTTTCGATAGACCGACGAGCCGTCCATGCGCGTAATCCAGATGCCATCACTGAGCGTTTCCATCGCCAGCAGCCGCAACGTGTCTGATTCAATCAGCCGCTCGGACCGGCCCGATTCGGGTCGCGTGGTCGTCTTCATGCTGGTCTCCACTCGTCGCCGCGGGATCGATGTTCCCACCACAGGGCGCGCATTTCCAGTCGACGTCGAGAATGCAGGCGCCTTTGGCGTTGTCTCAGCGGCGCTGACCTGCTCGTGAGCGATCGGGTTCATAGGGAACCTGTGGACAAGTCCGGAGCCGCGATAGCCCCCCGAGTCAGGGGGCGAAAAACCGCAGGTTGACCAGCTCCGCTGTTGAGAGCGACCAGCTCCGCTGTTGAGAACGACCAGCTCCGCTGTTGAGAACGACCAGCTCCGCTGTTGAGAGCGGGGGTTTGGCAAGCAATCAGCAGTGCGGCGAAGACGAAGTGGTGACTTACTCAGACCTTCCATAGTGGTTGCTCGCTGCCGAGTGGCGGTTGGCGCTGCCAGGAGAGGAGCGCGGGTCCCAGACGGGGCCAGCGCGTAGGATTACCGGTCTATCGAGCCGCGATCACTGCCGCGCCGACGGAAACCCGCGGCTTGATGTCACCGCTGATCACTTCGACTCCATGCAGGGCTTCGGACAGCTTGCAGATGCGATCGCAGAAGGGCAAGGAACCGTTGTCCACGGCATACCAGCGCTTGTTCACGTTGGCGGCAACAAAGGTGTGCAGCAATTGGGTCTGTGCGGCTTCTGTTTTGAAATCGTTGCGACGTGGCGCTTTCAGACGTACTACAAAGCGACGCGTCTCCACGCCTTCGCGTTTCAGTACGGCCTCAGCGATACGGGCATTGGTTTCGCAAAGCCGCGAATCATTCGCTGCCAGCGTCAGTACCGTTGGGCGATCTTCGATCAACACGCGACACAGTGACGATTTCGCGCAGCCATCAGCTTCAGCGCGCAATTCCATGTCGGTCATGGGCTGGGTGAATCCCGCGCATCCACCGAGCACGAACAAGCTCATCAGTGACAGCATTCGCAGGATTCCACTGACTGGAGAGACTTTCTTGCCCTGACCGGTCGTCGCTGAGCCAGCTGCATCATGCGGCCCACGCGGCGCATTGCACTGGTACTCACCGTCGATGGAGACACCGCGCAGAAACACTGGCGCTGCGGAATCCCGGCGCGTCGGGCTCATTGCCGTTGCCGATTCCGGCTGCGCTTCGGGCGCTGCGATCAATCCATACGTCATCGGGCGGGACGGCAATGGAGTGGCGGGCATGCCTTTGCGGCAAAGCAACAGAGGGAGCTCGGCGCGCTGCTGCTCGAGTGTGACCAGCGGTGAGAATGTTTTGGTGTTCATGGTCGGCTCCAGATCTGCGGGTTGTATTCCGGTGGCTGCTTGCATTCGCCTGGCGAACGCGGCGCATCACCTTGAGTCGCAGAATAAGAACTTGACCCACCCACTCCCATACGTGCCAATACCTACGCCGGGTTGGTGGCCATGCGCATACTCATGTTGCGAGCGCGACCTGATGCGGGATTGATCAATCGCTGTGCGATTCGGGCCGGCTACGCGTAACTGCGTATTGGCAGAGGTACTGACTCGTGCATGCGCGGATGCTGGGCAAAGTCGCAGCATCCGGCGCAGCAGCGCGCGCCCAGATCAGCGAACTCGATCAACACAGACGGCGAGATCGGCGACGCGATCTGCGACCAGGTCAGGCCTGGCGCGCAAGCAGGCGCAGGCGGATCAGATCGGCCAGCGAGTCGGCGCCGGTTTTTTCCATCAAATGATTGCGATGGATCTCGATCGTGCGGTGACTGGCGCCGAGTGTGCGCGCGATCTCCTTGCTGGTCTGGCCGTCCACCACCAGATCCAATACTTCGTTCTCACGCGGTGTGAGCGAGGTGAAACGCGCGGCGACTTCGCGCAGCTCTTCGAGATTGAGCCGGTGTTGCTGATGACGCGCAATCGCTTGGCGCACGCGAGCCACCAGCTGTGCGTTTTCGAAGGGTTTCTCGATGAAGTCCGCGGCACCGGCACGCATGGCCGCCACCGCGATCGGAACATCGGAGGCACCGGTCAGAAAGATTGCTGGCATATTCACGCCCCGCTGATTGAGTGTGGCCTGCACTTCGAGGCCATTCATACCCGGCATCTTTACGTCGAGAATCAAGCAGCCGGCACGGTCAAAGCGCGCCTTTTCAAGCAACTCGGCGCCTGATTCGAATAGCTCTACCTGCAACCCCTCGGTAAAAAACAATCGCCGCAACGCCGTGCGCATGCGTTCGTCATCATCCACGATCAGCACGATCGAACGACTCGTATCAGCCGGCGCCACGGCATCGCGCAAGTGCGGTTCGGTTTTGGCTGACGCGCTCAATCAGAAGTTTCCTGGGGGAGAGAATCGATGCACGGGAGTGCGCCGAAAGGATAGCGCGCCCATTCGCCCGACGAAAGCGCCGCGGCTGTGCGTCAAACGGCACCCGATATCCAAGGCAAATAGCCACCGGATCTGGAACCAGATGCAACTGGATGTGCAACTACGCCAGCAGCTGAGCACTGCAATTGGGGCGTAGCTCAAGGTCGGCGATGACACGGGTTTTGCCTGTCGCCGGGCGATCTGGCTGTGGCGCCAGCTGAGCGCTGGATCGGTTTCGCTAAGCTATGCAAACCTGCTCGGACTTGCCCATGCTGCGTCGCTTCGCCAAACGTGATTCACCCATTCACGGCTGCGGTGTATTCGCCTTGCGCGATCTGGCGGCAGGCGTCCAGTTGCTCGAGTATCGCGGTCGCCGCGTAGCTTCGGCGCTGGTGATGCAGCGCTTTGGCGATACCGCAGCCAGCGGCCACACCTTCCTGTTTGCGCTGAACGCGCACTTTTTCATCAATGGCGCCGATGGCGGCAATCTGGCGCGGTGGATCAATCACAGCTGTGTTCCCAACTGCGAAGCGATGGTGTACGTCAACATCAATGGCATCGAGGAACGCGATCGCGTATTCATCCAGACTTTGCGCCCGATTCAAGCCGGTGAAGAGCTGACCTTCGACTACGCCATCGAGATCTCGGGTGATCGCGATACGCACACGCTGCAGGCCTGGGCATGCCGTTGCGGCAGCGAACGCTGTCGGGGCACGATGTTGCAACTGTAGGTTCAAATGTCGACTTCGCGCGCGGTCGCCATGCGCACGATGCCGTTGGCGTCGGCACGGCGGTCGAAAATGCAATAGTGGCCACTCATCAGCGGCAGTCCCAGTATGGATTGCTGTGGCCAGTCGGGCAGCTGACTCATCAACAGGAACCAGCTCTGCCCGGCACGCAGTGCGTTGCGCTGCCAGTAGTGTGCAGGCCGACACACCAGCATTGTTTCCTCACCATTGGGTGATTCAAGATAAAAGCGTAAATCCGGCCAGTCACGCGGGTCAATGGCCTGGTTCGGAATGCCCTGCTGTTGCGTCATGGTCTGCTGGAAACGTTCGATGAGCGGCACAAGCCCCTCATCATGCTGCGCAAGATCGACCAGCACCGCGTCGTAGATTGATTTCTCCAGAACCAGAAAACTGCAACCGCTGTCGATGATCGCGTTGCTCGCATAGTGCGCCCGATACTGCTGCTGCAACGCGGGCGCCGGAATGCGTGGTCGGTCTGCGACCTGCACGGCGATGAGTTGAACGTTGTAGTAGAGCTCGTGCAGAACGCGGATGTCCTGCAACTTCCCCGAGTACAGCTGCGCGCATTCCTCGCCGCCGCCGAGTATCAACAGGCCGCGATTGAGCGGATCGGCAGCCAGCGCAGCGTCGCTCGCGGAATCGTCCAGTACGTGCACCAGCGCGCGCCGAATCAACAGCGAAAACTTGTCCGCTACTACGCCCTCTACTTCCAGTGCGGTGAATAGGGGTTGCACGGATGCTCGTGGTTGCTGGTGCAGCAATGCGTCAAATTCGGCACGGCCTGCATCTGAGGTCAGATCAAACGGCCATGGCCAGGTCAGTTGTGGCGAGCGACCCTGTTCGGCCAGATAGCTGACTAGGTCACGGGCATGATCAAGGCCGCCAAACGCCAGTCCGAGAATGCCATCCGCGTCGCGAAAATTTGACGCCGCTGTTTCGATCAACGCGAACATGCCATCGTCGATGCGGCGCGCGTGCTCCCCGGTACCAAAAGCCACCGCCGATCGCAGAACCGGACCGGCCCACGCGCCCTGTCCGTACTCGACGCGCTGTGCCAGCGTAGTGCCTTGCAAATAGGTATCTGCGGCGCCGTCGTAGGCGTGCGTCAAAACCGCCAGCGCACTGCTGCCGGTATCCAGCAGCAGCTGTGCACTGCGACCGGCGCTGCCAAATTCGATCGCGACGGTATAGGCACCCTTGGCATAGGCCAGGTTGGTCAGCAGTTTCAGTGGTTGTCTGCGCATGGCGCCTCGGGGGTAATCAACCAGGGAAGGTCTGAATAACTCACCACTTCGTCTTCGCCACACTGCTTATTGCTTGCCAAACGGGCGAAAACCTGCGGTTCTTCGCCCCCTGACTCAGGGGGCTATCGTGGCTCCGGACTGGTTCAGAGGTCCCCCGAACGCGGGTACTGAGAAACGAATACTGGTCGGCGATTCCGCCGAGCGCCGGCAAACCTCAACGAAAATACTGGCAACGCCATTGCCGACCGGAGCGGCAGGTTTCTGCGGATGATTTTGCCATTCCTTTGCGCAAATTCCCCACATTATGTTGCTGTGCAGCTTGTTCGCTTCGCAAACTTGACTATGCTCCGCGGCTTGTTCCGATGCACGATGCTGAATCGAGGGGACGGTCGGCGCGCAGGCGCAGGCTGACGTGAAAGCATCGGGGGCTGCAATCGATCCACCGGAATGGACTGCGCGTTGGGGCGGTGTACGCGAGAAGGAGAGGGGCTTGCGTGGCAACGTTGGGGAGCAGTCCGATCGATTGTGTGCGTGCGTGAAGCAGGGTCGATGCTGTCGGCCGTGCCCGTGTACGCCCTACGCTGGTAGGACGTAGAGCCAGGTCGCGTCGAGGGAACGACGCTCTCCTCGTTGGTGATTTGTGGTGCGGGATAGAAAACGCAAAATATTCCCGCTTCCGAATCGTCCTGCCTCGGTGCCGTCGCGCAGTGCGCCGGCATATCTGTATTCAATATAGACGAGGCAACAACTCATGAAGGCAAAAACCCGTTTCAACGGACGTGTGCTCGCGTTCGCTTTGAGCGCGACCCTGAGCATGGCCGCTTTGGCGCAGAACTCCGAGGTCGTGACGCCGCAAATCAACCAGGCACGTGGCGTTGATGCCACCGTGGATTACCCCAAGCTCACTCAATACGGTCCATGGGATGACCGCAATTACAAACTAACCGCACGCGACCTGACCTGGCTGGCAAAAAACGAAGCCGAACTGGACGTGCCGATTCCGGCGTTCTTCCGTGTTCAACTGCGCAAAAGCATCGGCGTGGATTTCCCGCACTATCCAATGAGCGCCGTCCCCGGCTTCCTGCAGATGCATGGTGGGTACGAAATTGATGGCGTGCGCTACCAGGCGATCGAGCGCGTAGGCAACAACAGCTATCGCATCTATGACGAGCGCAAGGAAGCCCGTGGTGCGGATTTCGATGCGCGGTTCGCCAGCGGCGAGCGTCGCGTAAGCTCGCCCATCGGTGGCGCAGAGTCTGCGGTGGCCATCAATCCAGTCAACCACAGCCTGCTCATTGCCAGTACCAACGGTCCGGGTGGCGGACAGAAAATGTGGCGATCCAGCGATAGCGGCACCACTTGGATCAGCGCAGGCGCGCTGCCCGATGTGTGTTGCGATCCGACCGTAGCCTGGTCTCCCGATGGCACCATCGGCTACGTCTCCACGCTTTCATTCAGCAATGCGGCAGGATCGATTCGTTTCTATCGATCCACCGACAACGGAGCAACCTGGACCAAGACCGCGAACCTGTCGACCACCAGCGGTGCGGACAAAGAGTTCATCCATGTCGATGTCCACGCCGCGTCACCCTTCCTGGGCAACGTCTACGAGTCCTGGCACGAAGCCAACGTGCAGAAGTTTTCGCGTTCGACCAACAACGGCCTGACGTTCTCGACCAAGATCACGCTCGACAGCTCCAACCGGGGCATTGGCAGCGACATCACCACCGATACCAGCGGCAACGTCTATTTCTTCTATGCAACGTTTGACACCAGTACCTTCGCCAAACAGGTCCGCGTAGTGAAGTCGACCAATGGCGGTGTCAGTTTTGCTGCAGGGTTGGCCGTCGCAAACAACAACGGAAGTTTCAACTTCGCCATCCCCGCTTTTGAAACGCGCAAGGTGCCGATCATCGTCAGCGCCGACGCTGATCGCTCTGGCGGTGCCTTCAACAATTCGATCTATTCCACCTGGACCGACAACAACAACGCCACCAGTGCCACGGCTGCCAACAACCATGCACGCATCAAAGTGGCGCGCTCGCGCGATGGCGGTGCCACCTGGGCGATCAGCACCCCGCATTCGACCGCGGATATCGGCAGTGTTGACCGTTTCAATCCGTGGCTGTCGGTCGATCCCTCTGGCCGCGTGCACGTGATCTATTACGACACGCGCAACAGCGTTGGCCGCAGCGGCACTGATATCTATCATGCGGTGTCTGCCGACGGTGGCGTGACCTGGGGTGCGCCGACGCGCCGTACCTCGGTGACCTCGTCCAACCTGTCGGACAGTTTCGAGTGGGGTGATTACAACGGTCTGGACGTGGCTGGCGTGGATATCATGGCGATCTACACCGACAACCGTGACGAGTCCGGTGGTAGCGCACAGTCCAAGGACGTTTACAGCGTAGGGTTCGCCACCAGCGGCGGCAACATTCCGCCGACAGCGAATTTCACCTCGGTCGCGAGCGGTCTGACGGTCAACTTCACCGATACGTCCAGCGACAGCGACGGCACCATTGCCGCACGCAGCTGGAACTTCGGTGACAGCACAACGTCGACCGCAACCAACCCGAGCAAAACCTACGCGGCGGCGGGCACCTACAGCGTCACGCTCACCGCTACCGACAACGGTGGTGCCAGCAGCAGCACGACAAAATCGGTAACTGTCAGCAGCGGCGGCGCGTTCTTCCAGAACACCACCGACTTTGCCATCAACGACAACAGCACAATCGAAAGCCCCGTCACTGTTACCGGCGTGGCCGGCAATGCGCCGTCGAATCTGCAGGTCGCGGTGCGCATACTGCATACCTACAAGGGTGACCTGAGGGTTGACCTGGTGGCGCCGGACGGCACGTTGTACAACCTGCACAATGGCACCGGCGGCAGCGCCGATAACATCATTCAGACGTTTACGGTGAATGCTTCGAGCGAAGTGGCGAACGGTATTTGGAAACTGCGCGTGGCCGATCAGGCCACGGTGGATACCGGCACGCTCGACCAGTGGTCCATGCAGTTCTGATTGCCTAAGCACAAATGCGCGTCCCCGGCTTCACCGCCGGGGATGCGTCGCGTGTGGCGTGCAGGGCAAGCACAGGGTTGTGCCTGTGTTGTGGACACGCGCTATTGCCCGGCAACAATCGCTTTCGGACTTCGCGCAAATGCTGCAACCACGGCCGTGGCGGCAGTACAAAGACGTCGTCGCAGGGGCCGTCGCAGTTTTTGAGACGCCAATCCGCCATGCATCGCCAGCCTTCACTGCCGCGAGCGATGTCCATGTCTGCACTGCAATCCGAAATCCCGCTGGTTCCTGCCGCACCTGCGCTGGCGGGCGTTGCCGTCGATACCGTACTTTTGACCGAGCGTCTGCGGCAGAAATACGCCGGCCGTATCACCGGGCATACGTTGGTGCCCGGACGTATGGGGCAATACGTGCCGTTGCCGGAAGAGCTTCCGCAGGCACTCAAGCGTGCGTTGCTGGCACGCGGCGTCAGCCAGCTTTACAGCCATCAGGCCGCGGCTTGGTCGGCCGTGCAACACGGTGCAGACGTGGTCGTGGCAACGCCCACAGCCTCGGGCAAAAGCCTGTGCTACACATTGCCCGTGGTCGCGGCGGCGATGACCAGCGGAGCCAAGGCACTGTATTTATTTCCGACCAAGGCGTTGGCGCAGGACCAGGTCAGCGAGCTGCTCGAACTCAACCGTGCAGGAGATTTGGGCCTACGCGCCTTCACCTTTGACGGCGACACGCCCGGCGATGCGCGTCAGGCGATCCGTTTACACGGCGCAGTAGTGGTGAGCAACCCGGACATGCTGCACCAGGCGATCCTGCCGCACCACACCAAGTGGGCGCAGTTTTTCGAAAATCTGAAGTTCATCGTGATCGACGAAATCCACAGCTACCGCGGCGTTTTCGGATCGCATGTGGCCAATGTGTTGCGCCGTTTGCTAAGGGTATGCGCATTCTATGGCAGCACCCCGCAGTTCATTCTGTGCTCGGCAACGATCGGAAATCCCAAGGCGCATGCTGAGGCGCTGATCGGACGCGATGTGACCGCTATTACCGAGAGTGGCGCGCCGACTGGCGACAAGCGTGTTCTGCTGTGGAATCCGCCAGTGATCAATGTCGATCTGGGCTTGCGCGCGTCGGCGCGATCGCAGTCGACGCGCATCGCGCGACTGGCAATCAAGGCAGGTTTGAAGACACTGGTATTTGCGCAATCGCGATCAATGGTCGAGGTGCTGACCAAGTACCTGAAGGATGTTTTCGATCATGACCCGCGCAAGCCGGCGCGCATTCGCGCCTACCGTGGTGGTTACCTGCCTACGGAACGTCGCGATACCGAGAAGGCGATGCGCGAGGGGCGCGTCGACGGCATCGTCAGCACTTCGGCGTTGGAACTTGGCGTGGACATCGGCTCACTCGATGTGGTCGTACTGAACGGCTATCCCGGCTCGATCGCGGCCACCTGGCAACGTTTTGGCCGCGCCGGTCGAAGGCAGCAGGCGGCTCTGGGCGTGCTGGTGGCGAGCAGCGATCCGCTCGATCAATACCTGATCCGCCATCCCGAATATTTCGCCGATGCGCCGCCGGAGCACGCGCGCATCCATGCCGATCAGCCGCTGATTCTGCTCGACCATATTCGTTGCGCCGCATTCGAACTGCCCTTCCAGCGCGGCGAATGCTTTGGCTCGATATCAGCTGATCCGTATCTGGAGGTGCTCGGCGAAAGCGGTGTGCTGCATTGCGAGGGTCAGCGCTGGGAATGGATTGGCGATGGTTACCCCGCCAACGTCGTGTCGCTGCGTTCGGTGGCCGATGGCAATTTCGTCGTGGTCGACCGCACCGATGGCCGCCAGACCATCATTGCCGAAGTCGATTTTTCGGCAGCGGCACTGACCCTGTATGAAGGAGCGATCCACATGATCCAGGCGATGCCCTTCCAAGTCGAGCGACTCGACTGGGATGGACGCAAGGCCTACGTGACGCGCACCCGCGTCGACTACTACACCGACGCCATCGACTACACCCGGCTCAAGGTGTTGGAACGATTCGATGGGGTGATCGCCGGTGCAGGCAGTGCGCACCATGGTGAGGTGCATGTGCTGCGACGCGTATCGGGCTACAAGAAGATCCGCTACTACAGCCACGAAAATATAGGCTATGGCCCGGTCAATTTACCAGACCAGGAATTGCATACGACGGCGATGTGGTGGCAGTTGCCGCAGCAGCTATTGGAGGCGGAATTTGATCGCCGGCAGGATGCACTCGATGGGTTCCTCGGCGCCGCGTATGCATTGCATGTGGTCGCCACAGTGGCGGTGATGGCTGAAGCGCGCGATCTGCAGAAAGCAGTTGGCAGCGGCGATGGCGCCTGGTTCATTGCCGCCGATGGTCGTGGTCGCGGGCAGATTCGCAGCGCCGATGGCAGCCTGGCCGATGCCACCAAAGCGGAGCGTTTCGTACCCACGGTGTACCTGTACGACAACTTTCCCGGCGGTGTCGGACTGAGCGATCCACTTTGGCGGCGCCAGTCCGAACTGGTGCAGCGCGCACACGAACTGGTTGCGGCCTGCGACTGTCGCGCCGGGTGTCCGGCCTGCGTGGGCCCGGTATTGGCCGCCGATGAAACCGCAGGGCAATCACCGCGATCGCTGGGACTGAAGGTACTGCAACTGTTGGCGGCACGATGAGCGGCCTGGCGGAAAAAATCGCCACCATGCGCCGCCAAGCGGGTGGTCAAGGTGTTCGATTCTTGCCGGCAAAAGCCGTTGGCCATTCCTGTTTGGATTCGGAACAGCGGCCGCCATCAGCGTGTGACTCAGCAGCTGCGTCGAACGCGGCGAGTGAGCTTGATGTGCTGCGGCGCTTGCTGGGTTTGCGCATGCGCGCGGCGACACCGCTGTGTACCGTTGATGGAACCCTGCCCGGGAACGAGATCGCGCCCGGCCTGCGCTACGTTGAACGTTATCTGGCGCAACCGCAGGCGCCGGAAATCGTCGCAACCGAATTTTCTGGTTTTGAAAACATCCCGCGCGCGCAACTGCTGCACTTTGATACCGAGACCACCGGCCTTTCGGGGGGCACCGGTACGCGCGCTTTCATGATCGGCGTGGCGGACTGGCCGGATCAGCGTCTGCGCGTGCGCCAGCTGTATATCGCGACGCTGGCAGCAGAACCCGCGATGCTGCGCACGTTCGCGCAGTGGCTTGATCCCGGGCAGGTTTTGGTCAGCTACAACGGCCGCTGCTACGACGCGCCGCTGCTGGCGACGCGCTATCGATTGGCACGCCTGCCCAATCCATTACAAGGATTGCGTCATCTGGATCTGTTGTTTCCTGTGCGCCGCCGCTACCGCGGCGTTTGGGAAAATTGCCGCCTCGCCACTATCGAGCGCCAGTTACTTGGCGTGCTGCGCGAAGACGATTTGCCCGGTTCTGAAGCGCCGCGCGCCTGGCGCGACTATCTGACCCGCGGTGATGCGCGCAATCTGCGGCGCGTGTTGGCACACAACGATCAGGATGTGGTGACGCTGGCGCAATTGTTATTGCGGCTGTTGTAGGCGCGGCGCTTGCTCCGCACGATCTCGATGTCGGATGTTGTTGCCAGACTGCGTGCGGAGCACGCCCCGCAACTGCAAGGCATCGTGCTTTCTACATTTTGCGTTGATGCCACTGCGCGCGCGTCTGACCCCAGAGGTCACAGGGCGCGTTTTCATGCGGCGGCGGCATTTTGCCCGGACCACGATTGGTTGAACCCAGACGCTGCGCAACTTTTTGCGACGCCACATTCTTTGGATCGATGCAGTGGATGACATCGGTCCAGCCCAATACATCGAAGGCATAGCCAATTGCGGCGCGGGCGGCTTCGGTGGCATAACCCTGACCATGGGCATCGGGATGCAGGCTCCATCCCACTTCACTACCGGGCCAGCCTTCGGGCTGCCACGGTCCCGATCGTCCGACCCAGCGCCCGCTGGTTTTATCGATCAGGGAAAACATGGAAACGCCGGTCAACGACCAGGCACCGGCCATCGCCATCAGACTGCGCCAGGCCATCGATCGGGTCTGTACGCCACCGATGTACAGCGTGGCGACCGGGTCGGCCATCAGCTCCGCCCAGCGTTCGAAGTCGTCCATGGTGGTCGCGCGCAAGATCAGGCGTTCGGTTTGAATGATGGGCAGAATCTGGCTCATGGTGATTGTGCGGCGGCGACCGGAGAGAAGTTGCGCGCAAGGCTATCAGCAGCGAGACTGTGCTGGCTTGATCGCATCCTCGTAAGGAGAAAGGTAACGTGCGCTCGTTGCGTCTGCTCATGTTGACGGCACTGGCGCTGGCGGCATGCGGTATCGAGGTGCCGCACGACAAGACCGATTACATCGGGCGCTGGAAGCACGCGAACATGAGTCTGTGGATCACCGCGCAAGGTCATGTCGAATACCAGCGCGTCGAGGGGCGCGGCACCACTTCGATATCGGCGCCCCTGCGGGGGTTCGACGGTGATGATTTCGAAGTGGGCATCGGCTGGATGAGCACGCGCTTTGACGTATCCACACCACCGCATCGCGACTATGGTAGTTGGAAGATGGTGGTCGACGGCGTTGAGCTGACCCGTGTCGAGGACTGACATCCGGCCGCACGCGACGCTGACGAATGCTGCGCTCCTGCCTCAAGCTACACGCAGAAACCCAACCGGCGGGACATGGGTCTGAGCGCTGACAATACCGAGACGGAGACCCGACGCTTCGGTTTTGCCGGTGTGGAAGAGGCGCTGACGCAGGTGATTTTTCGCGCACGCGCTGTGCTGGGCCGCTATGCCGTTCACCTGTTGACCGCGCGCGGAGTTGGATTGCGCATCGACACCGAGGTGCGCGTGCTGGAGGCGATCACTGTGGGCCGATCATTGCCTGCGCTCGGCGCCGACGCTACGCCGCAACGTCGGGCCAGTGACACAGCGCCGCCGGCACCCATCGCCAACGCCCCGACAACGCTGGATGTGGCATCAGCAGCGGGGACACCTTCAGCGGCGTCTGTGCTGCCGGCATGGGCAAAACGATCGCCGCCGTGGCTGTGGTTGGGGGTGATCGCGGTGATCATTTCGGCGATTGCGACGATCAGCGTTATCCGGCGCCAGGTCAGCACGCAGCCACTGCTGGTCGACGAAGGCTATGGACTGGTCGAGGCGGACCTGCATGCGCATCACCCCGGCACCGCTGACATGATTCGCGAGGCGTTTTTGAATGATGCGCGTGGCGAACGCGCGCAGTCAGGCATTGCTGCAGGCAGTGCATGAGGCCGATGCCAGCACTCCGGTGCCGCCTCTCCGGCGGTTGGACCGGCGCGGGCAGCGCATGCACGACGCAGACTCTGGGCGCTGGGAAAACGCAGCTCGACGGCGAATTCGAGACTGGCATCCTCAAGGTTTATGTTCAACAAGGTTCCAGCGCGACGATCTCGATCCACAATCTCGGCTTTTATCGGGGCGCCGCGCTGGTCAATAACACCGGCAGCGTCGATGTTGAAATAAATACCGCGACCACTGCCAAGGTCTGGTTCGCGCGCAACAGCATCCTCCAGTCATTCAGTGACAACGGCGCCACCGCGGGACTGCGCGCGGTCGCGCGGCGCGGGCGGCTTCGTGTCACCGGCAATCTGATTGTCGGCAACGCCAGCGAAGGGATCTGCGGCGTGGCCGGCGTACTGTTTTCCGCGTTCAACGGCGCGCTGGCTTACTTCAATAACAACACGGTGTCTTCAAATTCCGGCAATGGCACTCAGGGCGGTTCGTCGGGCGTCTATTTCTATGCGATGACCCCGCTGTGGGTCAGCAACAACGTGATCACCGGCAACGCCAGTACAACGGCATCCAGCCTGCAGTACCAGACGGACACCAATGGCACCGGTCAGCTGCGTGGTATCTGCTCGCGAACCCCGGCGCTGGCGATGGTTCAATCACCGACCGAAGCCAGCGCCAAAACGGGAATCCGCGATTGCCTATGGCCCGATCGTGCACCACGACCGGGCCAAGGTGATCAGGGACAGACCGACTGATAGATGCATGCCGCCCACTGTGGATTGTCGACGAAGGGGATTCGGCGGCGCCACTGCCGCCATGGATGACGCCCTCGTAGCGCAGATCCATATAGAACATGGCACGCGCGATATTGCCTTTGAGCTTGCTCCAGACCTGGAACACGCTGCTGTTGCTCCAGTTGGAGTTGCCCGGATACACGCCGCTGCCGCCGCCCTGGCCGTTGGTAGCTTGCGTCGGATACTCGGCGCAGCCCGAGGCGCAGTTGTCGTAAGGCTAGCTGCTTTCCGATCAGTGACCTGAGCCGCCTGCAGCCAATGTGCCCGTTTCAGGCCGCAAGCTTGCAGCGGTTACGCCCTTCGCGTTTGGCGCTGTACATCGCCGCATCGGCGCTGCGGATCAAATGCTGCAGTGAGCTGGTTACCTGCTGCGACAGGCTGTGGGTGAACGCGATACCGATGCTGACCCGCAGCGGAATGCGGATTCCAGCGTGGCTGAACTCTGCGTTGGCCACGGCGTTGCGCAGCCTTTCGGCAGCTGCGCAGGCACTGTCTGCATCCGGGGTCTTGAGCAGCACGATGAATTCTTCACCCCCGTGCCGTGCCAGCACATCGTCGCCGCGCAGTTGCGACTTCAGCGCAGCAACGATCGTACGCAGTGCCTCGTCGCCGACTTGATGTCCGTAGCGATCATTGATGCTTTTGAAATCGTCGGCATCGATGAGAAGCAGCGCCAGATTCTGTTGTTGTTGTGCTGCCGAGACCAGCAAGCGACGCGCCTGACGCTCGAAGTTGCCGCGATTGAAGATGCCGGTCAGCGGGTCAAGCCCTGCCTGACGTTCCAGTTCGGCGAAGGCGCGATCGTTCAACAGCATGAGAAACGTGAGCGTCAGCAGCAGCGGTCCGACGCCAAAATAGCTGTAGGAGGCGACATCAATCGTGGTGTTGGTGTAGTAGTCGAGCTTCGGCTCAACGCCGGCCGATTCCAATAGGGCGCGGAGCACCAGGATCATCGCGCCAACCAGTGCCACCACTTGCAGGGCCCGGGCACTGCGATGTGTCCACAGTTTGGGCATGTGGCGAATGCGCCACGCCAGAAACATCAATGAGCCGGCCAAGCCCAGCGAAATAATGATCACCCGCGCGTGAATGCTCGGCCAGATCAGTGTGAACGGAACGATCGTCATCCAGGCACAGCCAGCGGCCACGAGGTGGTGCCAGGCCGGCGGCGGCGGGTCGGACAGGACTTCCAGCGCGCGCTGCAGACGCGCGATGCCGATCATCAGGAGCGCATTCCCAAACAAGACGCAGATCCACTCGGGCAGTACCACACGCAGCGCCAGGCAGACGATTGATGCCGCCGTCAGCGCGATGGCCCAGGTCCAGATGCGGTACGAACGCTGGCCAAGGGGATCCTTGCCCGGTGCGTACCAAAGCAGCAACAGGCCCAGCGATACGATGCCAACCACCGCCAGCAGCATGGCGGTTCGGATATCGAAATTCAGCGCAGCAAAGTTCAGGGCACCACTCCGCGATCGACCTTGCGCCCATTGCAACCTGATTTGCCCAGAATCACAAGCAAGTACCCGCGCCCAGAAGTATCCAAAACGTGAAAGCGCGTCTTCACTTCCGGGGCGTCATTGCGAACCTTGCCAAGTACACCTGCCTTGCCTGCGGTCCACGCCGGGCCACGAAAGCGAATCCATCGCTTTGATTTGTTCCGGTACTGCTGGGTTGCGGGTGCTAGTCGCTATGAATCGTTACAATGGGGGATGCTCTCATTCAATAGCCTCACCCTGCGCCGTGGACCACGCGCGCTGGTCGAAAATCTGTCGGCCACTATTTTTGCCGGCCAACGCGTCGGTCTGGTCGGTCGCAACGGCACTGGCAAGTCCAGCCTGTTCGCGCTCATTCTTGGCGAAATTGCGCCGGACAAAGGCGAATGTTCGCTGCCGCGAAATATTCAGATCGCCACAGTGGCGCAGGAAGCCCGCGTCAGCACGCAATCAGCGCTGGACTATGTGCTGGATGGCGACGTCGAGCTGCGCCGGGTCGAGGCCGAGTTGGAGATCGCCGAGCATGCGCACGATGCGCACGCGATCAGCGATCTGCACGAACGTCTCAATGCCATCGACGGCTACGCCGCGCGCTCGCGCGCAGGGCGCTTGTTGCACGGCCTGGCGTTTTCGTCCGAGGAACAGAATCAGTCGGTGGCCAACTTCTCCGGCGGTTGGCGTATGCGTCTGAACCTGGCCAAGGCGCTGATGTGCCGCAGCCAGTTGTTGCTGCTCGATGAGCCGACCAACCATCTCGATTTGGACGCGGTATTTTGGCTGCAGGAATGGCTCACCGCCTACGAGGGCACTCTGGTGGTGATCTCGCACGATCGCGAGTTTCTGGACGCGGTGACCACCCACACACTGCACCTGGCGCAAGGCACCGGTACCTTTTACACCGGCAATTACTCGGCTTTCGAGCGATTGCGCGCCGAGCGTACTGCGCAGCAGAGCGCGCAGCGCGACCAACAGCAACGCCAGATTGCCCATCTGCAAAGCTTTGTGGACCGCTTCAAGGCTTCGGCCGCGAAGGCGCGTATGGCGCAATCGCGCGTCAAGATGATCGAGCGCATACAGCTGACTACAGTCGCTGCCGCAGACAGCGAGTTCAACTTCAGCTTTCACAAACCCGACCGTCTGCCATCACCATTGCTGCGCCTTTACGAGACCGCGGTCGGTTACGGCGAGCGCACAGTCATTGCCAATATCAAGGCCAGCATCGAACCTGGTGATCGCATCGGGCTGCTCGGGCCCAACGGCGCTGGCAAGTCCACCTTCGTCAAACTGCTGTCTGGTGAATTGCAGCCACAGCATGGCGAGGCAACACGCCATCCCGATCTCAAGGTGGGTTACTTCGCGCAGCATCAACTCGAACAGCTCGACGTGAATGGCACGCCGATGGATCATTTCAGAAAGCTGGAACCCAACAAGGGCGAGCAGGAGCTGCGCAAGATTCTCGGCACTTTCAATTTCACTGGCGACAAGGTGTTCGAGCCGGTGGGTCCATTTTCCGGTGGCGAGAAAGCACGTCTGGCGCTGGCTATGGTGGTGCATCTGAAGCCCAATCTGCTACTGCTCGATGAGCCAACCAATCATCTGGATCTGGACATGCGTGCCGCGCTGGAGATGGCGTTGCAGGAGTTCGAAGGCGCGTTGGTGCTGGTCTCGCATGACCGCCATCTGGTTGGCAGCGTCTGCGATGTGCTGTGGCGGGTGAGCGACGGCAGTGTTGGCGAATTCGATGGCGATCTCGACGACTATGCGCGCTGGCTGTCGCAGCGCGAGCGCGAGTACAACCGGAATCTGGAGAAGGGTGGCGGCAAGCGGAGCGCGACCAATGCGGGTGCCGACGGCGCATCGAATGATGCGAAGGGACAGAAGAAACAAAGCGCCGATCAGAAAGCGCGCGAAAAGCCACTGCGGCAATCGCTGAAGAATGCCGAGGCACGGTTGCAAAAGGCACAGACGCGAATGGTCGAGATCGACGCGCTGTTGCAGTCGCCTACCATGTTCGATGCCGGTAAGCGCATCGAGCTGGCCATGCTCACTCAGGAACAGGCCAAGCTTAAAGGCGAGCTCGGCGAGGCTGAAGAAGCCTGGCTGGAAGCGGCCAGCGCGCTGGAAGCCATTGCGCCATAGCGGCTGCCAGAGCGCGACATCTCAACACCGCTATGGCATCGAGATGTTGCGCACTGACGTTCTGCGGCCCGCGTGCGTTTAAAACCTCGCGCTGAATTCCACACCAAAGATGCGCGGCTCGTTAATAAATCCGGTCAGGTTGTTGAAGTCGATGCCGCCGACCAATTGCCGCTCGTCGGTGATATTGCGACCAAACAACGCAACCTCGTACTGACCACCATTCCAGTTGTAACCGACGCGCAGACCACCCTCAAGCAATGCCTTGCCGTTGAATTCGACCGAGTCGTACAGGAAGAAACTGATCTCGTCGCGGTACGCCCAGTCGGTGTAGAAGAACAGCTCGCCATCGCCCATCGGGATGCCGTAACGCGCGGTGATATTGGCGACTTTGAGCGGCGCCTGTGGCAGACGATTGCCGTTCAACAGCACCGTGCCTGCAATTGGCCCGGCCGGATCGAGTACGGTGCAGCCGCCGCCGCAGGGTTGCACGGCGAGCAAGTTGTCCTGGATCTCGGTGTCGTTGTAGCTGAATCCGGCAGTGACCAGGAAATTGTCGCTCAGAAAAGCCTCGGCATCGATTTCGACACCCGAACCGGCGGTCTGATCGGCATTGATCAAGGTGTTGAAATTAGCCCCACCGCCGACTGCGGTGAGTTGCTGATCTTTGACCTTGTAGCTGAACAGCGTCAGGCCCAGGCGTGCACGGCGATCAAAGAAATCGCTCTTGATGCCGGCCTCGTAAGACAGCACTGTCTCGGTATCAGCCACTGAAACCACGTCGCCGAACAACAGGCGACCCTGGATGCTCGGCGCACGGAAACCCTTGGCGACGCGAGCGAACGCGTTGAAGTCGTCAGTAAACTGCTACACGCCGCTGAGGTCCCAGCTGACATTGGAGTCGCTGGTATGGGCGTACAACGGGCCGATTGGGCCGATGCCGAGGAACGACAGCGGGGACTGGAAGCGTTCGGCCACGAAGTCCTTTTCATCGTGCGTGTAGCGCAGGCCACCGCGCAGCGTGAAGTCATCATTGACCGCGTACTCGAGTGAGCCGAACAGCGCATAGGCGGTGTTTTCCTGGGTCTGCTGCGCAGAACCATTTTCCGGACGCCCAGCTGTCAGCGAGTCATAATTAAAACTATCGATAGTGATGTCTTCATCGAAATAGTACAGACCGGCCTGCCATTGCAGTGCCGACTCGGTGGTGGATTCGAGGCGGAATTCCTGGGTGAACTGGCCATGGTCAGGCAGGCCATCGGCCGATTCAGCGGTGAATGGAATGAAGCCAGGGCCAAACGGCGGAGCGAATACTGCGCCAAAGCCGCCATCGATATCGCCGCGAGACAGCGTCTCCACGGTTTCGTAGCCGGTAATGGAGAACAGGCTCAGTCCGTCGAATACCCAACTCAACTGCGCGTTGGCACCCCAGGCATCGAGCTCCTGGGAATTGTCGCCATCAGTGCTGATTTTTTCCGGATCAAAACCGGCGACGATGTTGCGCGTGCCGGGCTGGATGAGATTCGCCCGGAACAGGCGCGCGGTGCCATCAAGCGAACGTACGTGAACATTGAACAGGCCCTCGAAATTCTCACTCGGCGCGTACAGCAGCTGGCCACGGGCCGCGAACTCATCGTAGCCATCAAGATCATCGCCAGGGCCATTGCGGGTGTTGTCGACCCAGTCGTCACGGCGTTGGTACAACGCCGAGATTCGCCCGGACCAATCATCGCTCAGCGCGCCGCCGACGGCGCCTTCCAGGTTCATGGTGCCGTAGGTGCCATAGGACACTTGTCCGTAACCATCGGTGGACTGGTCGGGGCGACGCGATTCAAACTTCAGCACGCCGGCTGGCGTGTTGCGTCCAAACAAAGTGCCCTGCGGGCCGCGCAGCATTTCGATACGGTCCAGATCAAACACCGGAAAGCCCTTGAGAATCGGGTTTTCCTGCACGATGCCGTCATAGATCAAAGACACTGGCTGCGACGCATTCAAGTCGAAATCGGTATTGCCCAGGCCACGAATATAGAAGCGCGGAAATGCGCGGCCGAACGATGATTCAATCTGCAGACTGGGCAGGCGCGACGACAGGAAGCGGATGTCTTCGCCGCCAGACCCGAACACATCCAGTTTCTCGGTGTCCAGCGTGGTGATCGAGATTGGCACTTCCTGCAGATCTTCTTCCTTGCGCTGAGCGGTTACGGTAATTGTCTCCAACTGCGAAGTGTCGGTGCCTTCACCATCCTCTGTGCCCTGCGCTTGCAGACCCCAGGACGCTAACGAACAAGCGCCAGCGATGCTCAGAACACTGCGCTTGAGCGCGGCAAAGGACTTGGCGGACTCGGACATGAGATGGACTCCTGACGACGGGATGGGAACTACGCCGCGATTTGAACACTTTTTTAACGTGAGCGGAACCCATGTGTCACAAATGTTGGGCCCACCACAATCGGCGCAGCCTTGCCTCGGCGTAGCATGAGGCGGACCGCCTGCGATTTGGCGTCAATACCGAATATATGAAGTGATTCGGATAAGCTTTGCGCTCAACCCGGCTTTGCGCTAGACGCAGGCATGCGACCCCTTAATCGCGAAAATTCTCAAACTGCAGCGGCAGCTCAAACTCGCCAGCACGCAGCAGCGCCATAACGGTTTGCAGGTCGTCACGCTTCTTGCTGGAGACGCGCAGTTTGTCGCCATTGATCTGCGCTTCGGCCTTGAGTTTTGCCTCCTTTATGGTTGCGACGATCTTCTTGGCCAAGACCTGTTCTATTCCCTGCTTGACCGTTACCTTCTGGCGCGCGCCGGCCAGGTTGACCTCGGGATCAGCGAGATCCAGACATTTGGCATCGATGCTGCGCGCTATCAGGCGCGCGCGCAGAATGTCGAGCATCTGCTTGAGTTGAAACTCGCTGGGGGCGAACTGGGTAATCACCGGATCGGCCAATTCGAACCTGGCATCGGTACCCTTGAAATCGAAGCGGGTGACGAGCTCGCGGTTGGCCTGATCCACGGCATTGGTCAGTTCGTGCTTGTCGATTTTGGAAACGATATCAAACGAGGGCATGGCGAACTCCGTGGTGACAATTGAAGGCATTGTAGATGCGCGGCGCATGGCACATGCGTTTGATCCTGTTCGATCGATATCAAGACAGCGAGCAGCGCCACAAGCCGCGCTAAAGCGGCGCCAGCCGCAAGCCGGCCCGTGCGGCAAGGATCGCGGCGATGACCTCAGGAGCGTATTCGAAGCTGTCGAAATACAGGTGCTCGGGATCCAGACCCTGATCGATGAAGCGATGGCGCGCGGCCTCGATCATCGGGGGCGGGCCGCTCATGTACAGATCAAATGGCGAGAGATCGGCGTGGTCGGCCAGCACCGCCTCGTGCACATTGCCACCGCGGTACTCGCCGACGTCGTCGGCATTGAATTCGGAAAGCACTGCCGAGAAGCGCAACGCCGGGTGTTGCGCCTGCCAACGCTTGGGAAGCTCGGGCAAGTAAAGATCGCGCGTGTGGCGGGCGCCCCAGTACAGATGCATGGGCCGGCTGCTGCCCAGATGCAGGAAATGTTCGATGATTGCCTTGATCGGCGCGAACCCGGTGCCACCGGCCATGAAGATGATGGGTCGTTCCGAGTCCTCGCGTGGCACGAAAGTGCCGAGCGGGCCCTCGATATGCCACAGGCTGCCGACCGGCGTGGCGTCGAATACCGTGTGCGTAAAGCCGCCACCGGGAACACGCCGGACATGAAGTTCGACGTTTGCGCCCTCATGCGGTGCATTCGCGATCGAGAAAGCGCGTCGTCGTCCTTCCGGCAAGCGCACGTCTATGTATTGGCCGGCCAACCAGCGCAACGGCTGACGACTCGGTGTTTGCAGGACGAGCAGCATGACATCGTCGGCAAGCAGCCGCTTCTCGACGACGCGGGCCGGCAATACGCGTCGCGGCAATTCAGCCACGCTCGGCACTTCACGCGCGCTGATCTCAAGATCAGTTGCCGGCACCGCTTGACACAGCAGCACATCGCCGTGAGCGCGCTCATCGGCACTGAGCGCCCGCGGTGGCTGAAGCGGGTATTCGCAGCGGCCGCTGATCAAGGTCGCCTTGCAACTGCCGCAGACGCCACCGAGACAGGAGTAGGGCAGCGCCAGTCCGGCGCGACGCGCGCCATCAAGCACAGTTTCACCCTCTGCCACATTGAATGACTTGTTGCTGGGCTGTATACGGACACGATAAGCCAAATGAGCGGTTCCCTGAAGTTTTCCAGCAATCGAGCTGTTGCCATACGCGCACTATCTGCCCACAGGCCGGTCGACATTGTGAAGAATGCCAATGCGCGCGTCCAAGGCTTGTTAGCATCAGCAGATGAACACCACCTCGATTTTCCAAAAACAATTCGACCTCAATGAACTTAATGCCCGCAGCGCCAACACCCTGGGCGAGTCGCTGGGCATCCGGATCACCGAGGCCGGAAGCGACTTCCTACGCGGCACGCTGCCCGTTGATGGGCGCACCCGGCAGCCTTTTGGCCTGCTGCATGGCGGCGCCTCGGTGTCTTTGGCAGAAACACTCGGCTCGCTTGCCGGCTGGCTGTGCCGGCCCGATGACGGTTCGCTGGTCGTCGGCCTGGAGATCAACGCCAATCATCTGAGGGCGATGCGCGAGGGCACGGTTACCGGTACGGCACGAGCGCTGCACCTGGGCAATAGCACTCAGGTCTGGGAGATCCACATAGAAGATGAAGGCGGTCGACTGGTGTGTATTTCGCGGCTTACTCTGGCGGTGGTCGGCAAGCGGTGAGCGTTTTACAACCCTATGCGGGCTTGTCGCCGGATATTTTGCTGGATGCAGTGGAAAGCGTCGGCTATGCGCCTGATGGCCGCCTGCTGGCGTTGAACAGTTTCGAGAATCGCGTGTACCAGATCGGCCTGGAGGACGCCGGTTTTCTGATCGCCAAGTTCTATCGGCCGGGCCGCTGGAGCGATGCTTCTATCCTGGAAGAGCACGCGTTCAGTCACGAGCTGGCCGACGGCGAGTTACCTGTGGTCGCACCGTTGGCTCGCGACGGCGACACATTGTTCATGCATGCCGGATTCCGCTTCGCGCTGTTTCCGCGCAAGGGCGGTCGCGCGCCCGATCTTGAAGGGCTGGAGGTGTCCGCGTGGTTGGGGCGTCTGCTGGCGCGCATGCATCTGATCGGGCAGCGGCAGCCGTTTCTGCATCGCCAGCGGGTCGATGCCGACACGCTGGTGTGGACGCCGCATCTTGCCGCCAGTGCCTCGCCGCTGATGCCCAGCGCCATTCGCGATCGTTACGAGCATCTGGTCGAAGACGCTGCCGACGCCATCGATGCGGCATTCGCCCGCATTGCGCCCGGCACGTTGCGCCTGCATGGCGATTGCCATCCTGGCAATGTACTTTGGACCGATGCCGGACCCCATTTCGTCGATCTGGACGACAGCCGCAGTGGGCCGGCGGTGCAGGACCTGTGGATGCTGATGACCGGCGACGATGCCCAGCGTGAGGCGCTGCTGGAGGGTTATGAGCAGTTTCGGCCGTTTGATCGTGGCGAGCTGCAGCTGATCCCGCCGCTGCGTCTCATGCGCCAGATCCACTACGCCGGCTGGATCGCAGAACGCTTCGCCGATCCAGCGTTTCCGGCAGCCTTCCCATACGTCGCACTGGCCCCTTGGTGGGAGCAGCATTGCCGGGACATAGCCGAGGCGCTGGAAGACTTGTAGGCCGGGCCTGGAAGCAGCGGCCACTGTCGCGGACACCCGCGCCACCCGGCGACGTCCCGCCCAGACACCGAGCAAAGACCCTAGCGTGATGCGCCACGCTCGCGCTTCCCAGCGCCAGCCTGCACAATAGCCACTGCGATGAATGCCGATGCCTCTGCCATCAAAGCCAAGGCGCTGCCCGCGCGCGATGCGCTGCGGCCGCTGCGTTATGCGCTGCGCGCACCATTGCTGCTCTGGCACATTGGCGTCCATCTGCCGCTGGTCACGATATTGATCACGCCGCTGGGCGCTGCGATCCGGCTGCCGTCTGGCGAACGCCTGGACCATCGCGCCATTCGCTGGTGGCAGGGCGGTCTGATGCGCGTCTTCGGTTTTCAATTGCGTCGCGTCGGCACGCCTCGGACGCAGGCGACTCTGTTTGTCGCCAACCACTGTTCCTGGCTGGACATCACGCTGATGCACAGTCAACGCGCGCTGTGTTTCGTGGCCAAGTCGGAGATTGCGCGCTGGCCCTTGGTGGGCTGGCTTGCCAGCCGAGCCGGCACTATTTATCACCGTCGCGGCAACAACGAGTCGCTCAGTGCAGTCGCGCAAACCATGGTTGCGCATCTGCGCAAGGGCGATGCGGTCGGCGTATTCCCGGAGGGCGGCGCCGCCGGTACGGTCGATCATGTGCGCACGTTCCATGCGCGCATCTTCCAGGCCTGCTATGACGCCGGAGTGCCAGCGCAGCCGGTAGCCTTGCGCTATGTTCGCGGAAGCGAGCCGGCGTTGTCGGTCGCGTTCCGTGGCGAGGAAAAATTCTTCCACAACTTTCTGCGTCTGCTCGGCGACCCGGGGGCGACTGCCGAAGTGCATTTTCTTGAGCCGATCGCGGTCAATCCAGAGGGTCGCCGGCGTATGGCCGATGCGACACGTCGCAGCATCATTGCTGCGCTCGACTTCGGCCAGAGTTTGGCGCCCTGCGCGGGCACGGTCACCGCACTGAGCACTGCCGACATCAGCAACGTCGAGCTCGGCAGCAGTGACCTCGATAGTGACGGCCTGAGCAGCGATGACCTCGATCCTGTCGCCGAAGCCGATGCAGGCCGCTGACTTCCGCCCACGCGGCTTGCTGAAAAACCCGCACGTGCAGTCGGTGTTGGCGTCCAGCGGATTGCGCCGCATCGCGATGAAACAACGCGTGCAACTGATCACTGAGCGCTCGCGCGCACACGTGTTTGATGTCGGCCCGGACACGCGGCTGCAGGGGTTTCATGCGTTGCCCGATGGCGAGCCGCGCGGGCTGGTGGTCTTGCTGCACGGTTGGGAAGGCAGCGTACAGAGCACCTATTTGCAAAGCCTGGGCGCGCGCCTGTTGCTGGCCGGATACGCGGTGTTCCGGCTGAACTTCCGCGATCATGGCGATACCCACGATCTGAACGAGGGTATTTTCCATTCCTGTCGCATCGACGAAGTTGTCGCCGCGGTCGCCATGGCCGCACAGCGCTTTGAACACCGACCTCTGTATATCGGTGGTTACTCACTGGGCGGCAACTTCGCGCTGCGGGTTGCGCTGCGCTGTGTTGAAAACGCCATTCCGCTCGATTACGTCTTCGCCGTCTGCCCGGCGATTCATCCGCCCCATGTGCTCAACTCGATCGAGACAGCACCGGCGTTTTATCACGCCTATTTCATGCTCAAGTGGCGTCGTTCGCTGCAGCTCAAGCAGCAGGCATTTCCCGAACGTTACAATTTTGATTGGGCGCGCCGTGGACGGATGCGCGATGTCACGCGCGGGCTGGTCGAGAGGCACACGGATTTCGGCACCGTCGAAAACTATCTCAATGGCTACTCGATCGCCGGCGACACGCTGGCCGCACTGACCGTGCCCGGAGTGATCCTGGCCGCCGCCGACGATCCGGTTTGCCCGATTGCTGATTTTCGTGACTTGCAACTACCCGAGCACCTCGAGTTGCAGATCACCGAGCACGGCGGACACTGTGGCTTCGTCAGCGATGCGTCGTTGGAGAGCTTTGCCGAAATCTTTGTGCTCGATCGGCTCGCCGCACGGACGTAGGAGCGCACTTCGACTGCTTCCATGGAGTTAAGGCGCGCTCCTGCAGACTTCTATGCCGAACTTGGCGGAATGTTCAACCGCATGCCATCTTGCCGAGTCCGAGAGCATCATTGATGATGATGAAGTGGTGACTTTTTTCAGCCCATCCCTGCAGGTTCCCTGAAGTTGATCATGGCCCGGCGCGCAAGTAGCCGGGCCATTTTTCGCCATCAAGTCCGGGGCTGTGGTAAATACCGCCCATGATCGCAGCGCGCTCCAGCGTCAAGCAGCACATTAGAATCATTCTGCCGCTGTGCCTCGGCATATTGTTGCCTGGGTGCGCGAGTCTCAACGTGCACGACGCGCGCAGCGGCCAGCCGGTGGCGCTGACGCTGTGCCAGAAAGGCGAAATACTGCTGCATCGCTCGACGCTGTATTTCGGCGCCTCACGTCCGGGCGGCGTCGTCGTGGATGCGGTGCAGTGGGGGCAATTCCTCACCGATGTGGTGACGCCCGCATTCCCGGATGGGTTGACCTGGTTCGATGCTCAGGGTCAATGGCGCGGTAGCAGCAACCGCGTCGAGCAGGAGCACGCGCGCCTCATCGTGTTGTTGCATGCAGGTGATGCCGCTACTCAAAGTCGGGTAGATTTGATCGCCGAAAGTTACAAGCGGGTGTTTGCGCAAGAGTCCGTGCTGCAGGAACGTGCTGCGGTGTGCGCGAGATTTTAGTCGCCGCTTTCGCCGTCAGTTTCCCCGTCAGCGCCAAGACCCCTCAGCGGCTACATTGCATTGCGTTCCAGCATTGCCGGCTCGCGCACCCAACACCCTTCGACATGGTCGTTTACCAGGCCCATTGCCTGCATGAACGCATACATGGTGGTCGGACCGACAAAGCTCCAGCCGCGGCGCTTCAGATCTTTGGACAGCTCAGTAGATGTTGCGGTTTTGGCAATTGCGCGCAGACTGGCGTGATCCATTTGCAGCGGACGTTGCTCCGCCGTGGGTTCGTGCTGCCAGAAATAACGCGACAGCGAGCCGAACTCGTCGCGCAGACGCAGTGCCTGTTTTGCGTTATTGAGTGTTGACGCAATCTTGCCGCGATGGCGCACGATGCCGGCGTCCTGCAGCAAGCGTTCGACATCAGCGTCGGCAAAGTGTTGCAACCGTTCGATATCAAACTGGGCAAAGGCTGCGCGGAAGTTCTCGCGCTTGCGCAGGATGGTCAGCCAGGACAGACCAGACTGAAATCCTTCAAGGCAAATCTTCTCGAACAGGCGACGATCATCGACTACCGGCCGGCCCCATTCGTGGTCGTGGTAGTGCTGATAGTCGGCCGCTCCGCCCTGCCACCAACAGCGCAGTCTGTGGTCGTTGCCCAGCAGCAATCCAGCAGGAATAATTTGATCCATGCCCCAGCATAACGCCGGGTTGAGAGGTGTGGGGACCGGTGCTCGAAGGTACCGGCCCCACCGTCTGGTTACTCACGCATCGCGCTGCGCAATGCTGCCGCGATCAATGGCTTCGCGGTGCGCCAGCGTGGTTCCAGGCGTCCTGTACAGCGCGCTCAGCCTCGGCCCAGGTCATCATGAAGTTGGCCGGGTCAGCGTTCCATTCGCTGCGCAGGCGGGGCAGGGCGATGTTCCAGCTGACATCGGGTAGACGCCGACAAGATTCCCATCCAAAGCGATATGCAGCGCGCACGTGGTCATAAGGTGTGCCCGTGGCCACGTACGGGTTATCCCGATAATGCTCAGCCCAGTAGGCGTCCTCCGCGTGCGCATCGACCTCGTGAGGTGTCGTTTCTTCCGCTGCGCCGTCCAATCCCAGATCGTAACGCGCGACATCGCCTTGGTCTCGTGACCGCAATGGCCAGGTTGGCGTATCGAAATCCTTACGTGCCCCAGGTTGCGCACGTTGAGCGAGTGTCTGAGAGGTGCTTTGCGACTTGTCGATGATCATTGCGGTCTCCATTCGGAAGTGAAGTGCCAGCGCGATACCCGGTGTTGGCGTAACTCTGTAATGGCAAGCTGTGTGCCAATCAAAACCTAGAATAAAATCTATATAATTCAATGTTATGTATGATTTTGACAGACGCAAAGCGCACGATCCGAGGAACTGTCAGTGCGATGTGCATGGCGTGGGAAGGATCGAGTCGGGCGACATGAACGAGATCGACGCGGCCTGTGCGCAGTCATGTAAGTGAGGCTGATATGCACAAGGCGGGCAGTCGCTTACCATCGACGGGTTAGCCACCTTCCGAATCCTCAAAGGGAATCACCAAGCCATGCCGCTTTCCATGTATGCCGCTTCAGTCCCAGTGTTCCAGCAACTTCTTCGCAGCACAAAAGAGCTGCTGGCGAAGGCAGAAACCCACGCTGCTGAAAAAAAGATCGAGCCCGACGCATTGCTGCGCGCGCGACTGTTTCCAGACATGTTTCCGCTGATCCGTCAGGTGCAGATCGCCTGCGACTTTGCCAAGGGCGTCTCGGCGCGACTGGCGGCGGCCGAGATGCCGGTCTTCGATGACAAAGAGCAGACCTTCGCCGAACTGCAATCGCTGCTCGACAAGACCATTGCCTTCATCGGCAGCCTGCCCGCGCAGTCTTTCGATGGCAGCGAAGCACGCGAGATCGTGATCCGCCCGGGTACGCCGAAGGAGCGCCGCTTTTCTGGGCAGGTGTATCTGCTCAGCTACGGCTTGCCACAGTTTTTCTTCCATGTCACCACGATCTACGCTCTGTTGCGCCACAGCGGCGTTGAAGTGGGCAAGCGTGACTACATGGGCGTCTATTGATTGGATTGGTTGCGCGCCCCTCCGATGCACCGAGTCGATCCAACGGCGAGGGCATTGCCGGCTTACGCTCCAATGCCCATCAATGGGTGCTACAACCCCGCCGAGTACGGCGACGCTGCTAAGGAGCCGCTGAACAAGTCCGGAGCCGCGATAGCCCCCTGAGTCAGCGGGCGAAAAACCGCAGGTTTTAGCGGTTTGGCAAGCAACAAGCAGTATGGCGAAGACGAAGTAGTGACTTATTCAGACCTTCCCTAATGGATTGCTTCAATACGATCGAATGCCAGGCAAGCGGTCGCTTTCAGCAATTTACGCATCACATTGATCCTCTGCGCGGGCCGCGCGATTATCTGGTTTCCGAATTCGCCTCGACGCCGGGCGAGCTCGACACCTTGGCCGCTGCCGCCGGTCTTCACTTGGCGGCGCACTGGTCGGATTGGCAACGACGCAGACAGGTCGGCGCGCCGAGTCACATATCGTTGTATCGATTGCCCTAGCCGTGCCTGCGCCGAGGAATTGGGCCTTTGAAAAGTGGCGTGCGCTCGACCGCTACGCGCAGCATGCGATCGACCGGCGAAGCAAATTTCTCCGGTCTTTCGATCAACAGCAATTCGCGACTACCAAACCACCTCAGCCATCGAGCAATTCAGGCCTGAGCCGATGCCGAGCAAAGCGATGCGCTTGCCCTTCTGCAGGCGGCCCGATTCCTTGAGTTTGGACAGCGCGAACGGCACCGAAGCCGGACCGATGTTGCCGAACTCGGGGAAAATGGTCAGCACCTTCTTCGGGTCGATGCCGAGCAACTCGCAGATCGCGCTGGTGTGTACCTTGCTGATTTGATGGATGACGAACTCGTCCAGCTCATCGGTCGCCCAGCCGAGCGCGGAGCGTGCGGCCTGGAAGGTTTTGGCAGCGAGCTTCAGTCCTTCCACCAGCAGCATGCGTGTATCGGTCACCATGCGGTCGATGTTGCCACGGCACAGGTGTGAGAAGTTGGTCGCTGCGCGCGTCACGCAACCCAGATACATATGGCCATCGGGCACCAGTTCGGCACGCGCCAGCACCATGGCCGCGGCACCCGAGCCCAATGTCAGCGAGGCAAACTCGTTGCGGAACTGTTCGGCGGTGACATCCGGCAGCAACAGGCGCTGGATGGTGCTCTCACTGATGCCGTCGGCGGTTTCGCCATCGACGATCAGCGCATAGTCGATATCGCCACGCTCGATCATGCGTGCGGCGATGTCCATCCCGTTGAGAAACGCGAGGCAGGCATTGCCAACATCGAAATTCTGGCAAGTGTCAGCCAATCCGAGGTTGCCGTGGATGATGCTGGCGGTCGAGGGTTCCAGAAAATCGCGGCAGACAGAGGTGTTGATCAGAATGCCTATCTTCTCGTAGGGCACGCCGCTCTCCGCCATTGCCTTCTGCGCCGCCATGGTGGCAGCGTCCGAGGGCTGCATCGGGCCATCCCACATGCGCCGCGCGTTGATGCCGGCAACATCTTCCAACAGGTTTTCGCGGATGCCCAGGCGCTCCAGCGTTGGTTCAAGGCGCAGCATGATCTCGGCGGATGACAGTCGCTTGGGCGCATCAATATGGGTGACGCTGGCAATTGCGACATGTTTGTAATGCATGGGGGTCCCTAAAAAACTGTAAAGAAAGTGTTACAGGCTAGCGCGCCCAAGCCTTGCAGAGCAAGAAAGCGCGTCGCGTCGCACCGGTGTTCCGGTTCAGAAATGAGCATAGCTTTGGATATACGGTGGAGTCCTGTTAACCGTTTGCGCAGCGCCCGTCCTGACTGTTGCAGACGGCGGCGGACCCGGCAAACTTGAAGCATCGCGTTGCCAAGAGTCAACAATGTATCCAGCGTACTCAAAACTTGTCGCACTGATCCTGTTGCTGGCGAGCTCCTGCGCATGTGCGCTGACCGAGATCAGCGAAACCCTGCCCAGTGGCGCGCACATCCGCATCGCGGTTCCCGACGGCTGGCGACCAGGCGATGGCTTGGTGCTGTATCAACATGGCTTCAATATGGAGTTCGATGTAGATCCCGATCTGGGCCCGCTGCGTGAGCGTCAGCTTGGCGATGGATACGCGCTGGCGGCGTCCGGGTTCAGCAGCAACGGCTGGGCGCTGTTTACCGCCGTGCAGGACAACCGCGATCTGCTCGCACGTTTTGTTGAGCGCTTCGGCGTGCCCGGACACCTCGTCGCCATGGGTGGATCGATGGGTGGACTGATTGCGCACAAGCTGGCCGAAAGCACCGGGTTCGAATCGATGCAGGGCGTTTATTCGTTGTGTCCGCCCGCTGCCGGCACCCGCACCTGGGACACCGCGTTCGATTTGCGCATGGCCTATGACGCCGTCTGCGCTGGTGTGGGTGGCGGTGAACTGCTGCGCGGCGACGCGCCCTTTCCGTGGGCGTACAACCTTGATGATATTCCGGGCGACATTGGCGATCTGTTTGGCACCGAGGCCCTGCAGCAGACCCTCGCGCGCATTACCCAGTGCACCGGCGTGACCCTCAATCCACTGCTGCGCACGCCGCCGCAGAAGCAAAGACTGGAGCGCCTAATGGAGTTCGGCGCGTTCACCAACGAAGACTTCTTTCTCACCAACCTCGCCTATGCTGCGTACGCGCTGAGCGATCTGTTGCGCGCGCCGGAGAAACTCAACGCGCAAAACCCGTTCACTTCGATTGGCGTCGACTATGGCAGTGAGTTGATCCAGTCGCGCGTTCCAGCAATCGCCAGCGACGCCATGGCGCGTTTCGATTTCAGACTCAGCACTGATCTGTTTGGCCGCGTGAGCCCGAACCTCAAGATGGTTTCGCTGCACACCAGCCGCGACGAACTGGTGCGGCCCGCGCATCAGACTTTCCTGCGCAACACCTTTCCTGCAACTCGGCTACTCAGCGCCATTGTCAACGAAACGGCGCCCAGTCACTGCGGCTTCACTACCGCCGAAGCCAGCGCCGGTTGGGATGTGCTGCGCGCGTCGGTGGAATCCGCTGCGCCCAGCGCACCCTCGTTCGCGCAGCTCGATGCGCGCTGTCAGACCTTGGCTGCGGCCGGCATAGCCGGTCCCTGTCGATTCGTCGCAAGCGCCGAGCCTGGTGCCATCGAACAGACCATGCGTGCGCGTCCTGCGCAGGTCGCGTTCGCCGACCTCAGTGCGGTCAATGTGAGCGGTTCCTGGTATGACCCCGTGCGATCCGGCGAAGGACTGCTGATCGAAGCGCTGGCCGATGATCAGGTGCTGGTCATTTGGTTCACCTATCCGCCCGCTGGCCTGGGTGATCAGTCCTGGCTGCTGGGTATCGGCAAGGCCTCCGGTCATGGCGTCGAAGTCAGTGATGTGCGAGTGGTGCGCGGTGCGCGGTTTGGCAGCGCGTTCGATCCGAGTGCCGTACAACGCCTGCCCTGGGGCAGCTTGAAGCTCGCGCTGTCGGCACGTGTCGACGTGCCGCAACCGGATAATCCGCCGACTTCAGCGCAACTGCAGATGACGCTCGATTACAGTGGCCCGGTCGGCTGGGGCAGTGGCCGTCATTCGCTCAACCAATTACTGGAAATCGGTCGCAACCGTCAGTTGCCGATCAGTCCGTTCCCCGATACGCGTCCGTGGCAACACAGCGGCACCTACTACGATCCGGCGCGATCGGGAGAGGGCTTTTTGGTGCAGCAGTTTGCGCCCAACAGCAGTTGGCTCACTGCCGTCACCTGGTTCACTTTCGACAACGCAGGCAATCCGATGTGGTTGGTCGGTGTCGGCAGCGCGCAAGGCAATAGCTTGAGCATGGATCTGCTACGGCCGGTCGGCACGCAGTTTGGCGACGATTTCCTCGCCAGCGAAGTGAACCGGACACTGTGGGGACGAGCCACCGTCAGCTTCGACGGCTGCGATCGCGCGCGGCTGCAGTGGCAGGCCAATGATCCTGTCTACGGCAGTGGCACGCTGAGCGCGCAACGGTTGACCACATCCGCGCCGGTTTGGCCCTGTCAGGCACCGTGATCGCAGTGATGCGGCGCCGGCGGATTGCCTGCGGCCACCGTCATGCGCGACGCTCGCAGCTGGCCATTGCCACGCGCCGCCGCGAGAACGGTCGCGGCGACGAATCCCGATGCGCCCGACTCAATGCGATTACTCAAAACCATCGTTGAAGAGGTTGATCACGATGGTGCAATCGTTGGAACAGGTGTCGGTATTGTTGGCGTTGTTGTCGTCGCATTCTTCCAACCCCTCAATGATGCCATTGGGGCAAGTGTTGGCGGGAATGGTCCCGTTCGCGCGCGCGTTGTTGCTGGGTGCAGGCACGCCGCTGGCAAAGTCATTTACGCTGTTATTGGTGTCGTCGGCGTCGTCGAGGATCAACGGAAGCCCGGAAATATCAAGGCGACGCTTGGCCGCTTGTCCGGAGACCAGACCCGTGGCGACGCTATACGGCGTGCCGACTCCGGTCGGGCTTCCGCTGTAATTACCCCATGCCACGCAGTCCACACTTTCGAAACACAGCTTGCCGCCCGCCCGTGGCAGTGCGGCGGTCATGGTCAAATCTGCGCTCAGACCAAAGAAGGTTTGCGCTTGCGTCGTTGCAATCAGGACCTTGTCCTGATTCACGCCGTTGGCAACATTGCCGGTAAAAGTGAGTGTACCAATCGATGTCCCGGCTGCGTTGAATACGGTCGCCACATGATTGTTCAGTACTGTCTGGCCACCCACATACATCTGCAGAACGATGTATTGCGCATCAGGTGAGGCAGCGGTACCGGGAAAAACTTCAACGATCTTCATGAAATGGAAATTTGCAAACGACGGCGCGCTAGCGAACGCCAACGCCAAACCCAAAAACTTTTGCTTCTTTGAAAAGTGCATTACCAATCTCCGGCCGTGACCCCCGTCGCGGGCGATGATACCCCGAACCTGCCAGCCCATCACGCTCACCTCATGACGATTGTGCGACTCGCCAAGACCACCTGCGGACCTGTTCAGATGTTCCTCAAGCGCAGTAATGTTGGGCGCTTGCAAGTGAAAGATGGTTCGGCGAACATCGAACCACGACGAACACCCACCAGATCGCTGAGGTCGCTGCTCTGATCGGCGATAGCGCGCGCGCCGCGGTGCTGACCGCATTGATGGCCGATCGGGCGCTGACTGCTACCGAGTTGGCACAGATTGCCGGCGTCACCAAGCAGACCATCAGCGGGCATTTGAGCAAGCTCAGTGCTGCGGAATTGCTCAGCGTGCAGTCGCAGGGGCGGCACAGGTATTTCCGCCTTGCCGACGCACACGTCGCGCGCTTGATTGAGTCGCTGATGGGCGTGGCGTTTCGCAACAGTGCGCAGCAATTATCGGTCGGACCAACACAGCCAGCATTGCGCAAGGCGCGTGCGTGTTATGACCATCTTGCCGGCGAACTTGCGCTGCAGATATACGAGGCACTGACCCAATCACGGGCACTGCGCGTTGCTGCCGAATCCATCGAGTTGAGCAAGCAAGGCCGCGCGCTATTCGCGCAGTTCGGTATCGACACCACGCCGATCGCGGCCGATCGGCGCATGCAATGCCGCAGCTGCCTGGATTGGAGCGAGCGACGATTTCATCTGGCCGGTGGTTTGGGTGCGCGCATGCTCACGCGCTTCTTTGAACTGGGCTGGGCGCGTCGACAAAAAAATTCGCGCGTGGTGCTGTTCACCGCGCAGGGCGAACGTGAGTTGCTCGATTTCTTTGTGCATCGCGTTGTGCGCTGAGGAGAATGCACCGCGCTGCGTACCGGTTGGCGCGGACCTATTGGCCGCTACACGGTATCGAACAACGCCGCGATATCGTCTGGTGTGATCGGTAGCGATTCGCCACCACTGTCGGCGAGCAGAGCGTCGGCGAGTGCGGCCTTGCGGGCCTGCAGTGCCTGGATTTTTTCTTCGACCGTGCCGGTGCAGATCAGGCGATAGACAAACACCGGCTTGTCCTGACCGATGCGGTGCGCGCGGTCCGTGGCCTGCGCTTCAACGGCAGGATTCCACCACGGGTCGTAATGGATCACGGTATCGGCCGCGGTCAAATTGAGACCCACACCGCCAGCGCGCAGACTGACCAGAAACACTGGCACTTCGCCTTGCTGGAAACGGTTCACCGGTTCGTCACGATCGCGGGTGCTGCCGTCCAGGCGCACGAAATCGATGTGACGTTCGCGCAATACTGGCTCGATCAGGTCGAGCATGCGGGTGAACTGTGAGAACACCAGGACATGACGACCGGCGATGACCAGTTCGTCGAGCATCTCAATCAGGCGCGATAATTTGGCAGAGTCTTCGACGCTGCGTGCACTGTCCAGATCAAGCAGCCGCGGATCGCAGCAAGCCTGGCGCAGCTTGAGCAGGGCATCGAGCACGATGATGCCGCTTCTGCCGACGCCACGCTCGTGGATCGCTTCCTGTATGCGTTGATGCTGATGCAGGCGCAGGCTCTCGTAGAGATCGCGTTGTGTACCGCCGATCTCGATCGCCTCGATGATCTCGGACTTGGTCGGCAAGTCGGCTGCAACCTGTTCCTTGGTACGGCGCAGCAGGAACGGTTGAATGCGCCGATTCAGTCGCAATTGGCAATCGTGATCGGCGAGTTTTTCGATCGGCGTTCGAAACACGCGCACGAAGCTCTTCTCGTCGCCGAGCAGGCCAGGCGCAGCGAAGTCGAGCAAGGACCAGAGTTCACCGAGATGATTTTCCACCGGAGTGCCGGTCAAACACAGGCGCTGTTGCGCGTTGATCGTGCGTGCCACGGTGGCGGCCAGAGATTTGGGATTCTTGATCGCCTGCGCCTCGTCGAGCGCAACGATGCTGTACTGCTGCTCGGCATGCAGATCGCGATCGCGCACCAGCAGCGTATAGCTGGTCAGAATGAGGTCGAAATCCGCCAGCGATTCGAAATCGCGATTGCGCTGCGCGCCATGCAAGGTAAGCACGCGCAGTTGTGGCGCGAACTTGGCTGCCTCGCGGCGCCAGTTGGGCAGCACGCTGGTCGCGGTCACCACCATGGCCGGATGCAGAAGCGCGCCAGCGGCTTTTTGGCAACACAGGTGTGCCAACAACTGTACAGTTTTGCCCAGGCCCATGTCATCGGCCAGGATGCCGCCAAGTTCATAGTGGCGCAGAGCCGACAGCCAATGCAGGCCTTCGCCCTGATACGGTCGCAGCGTCGCGGTAAAGGTGTCGGGAAGCACCGGCGGCGAAGGCAGCGCCAGGCCGCGGTAGCGCTCTGCGATCGCGTGCAGCCGCTCACTGCCGATCAGGCGTTGACTGGCCGCGATCTGATCGAGCAGGATCAGCGCACCGGCACGCGCACGCGGCAAACGCAGGCGGCCGTCGGCGTCGGGTTCAATCTCCATCGCCAACTCGAGCACCGGCGCGAGCAGGGCGCGCAAACGGCGCACCGGCACGGCCACACGGCGATGGTCGTCCACCGGCGCAAACCAGACGGTCTGATCGGTTTCATGCGCGCTCGGCTTGAGTGGGAAACTTGGCGTCTCCAAGGCGCGTAACAGAATCGGGAGCAGCGGCACCCGTTCGCCATCCACTTCGATGCCCAGGTCAAAGTTGAACCAGGACGCACCGGCTCCTTCATCGACGGTGGCATAGAGTGCCGAGGGCGAAGTGGTGACCTTGACCGGAAAATCCGCCGCAGTCGAAACGCGAAAACCAAATTCGACCAACTGCTCGCCCAGGTGCAAGAACAGACTGACCTGATCACTGGCCTGCCACGTGTCGAAGACCCAGTCATCATCGCGCAACTCGTCGTTTTCCAGCGCGCTGTATCGTGCTGCACGAATCGGCGTCAGCCCGATCTTGCGCATGCGCGCGATCGCCTGGCGTTCGAATTCCTCGTCGATGTCGGCGCCGGCGCCGAGCGTGGAATAGTCGAATTTAAGGCGTAGCGCACAGAGCTTTTCGTGCAAGTCGCGACGTCGTACACGCAGTTGCACCTCAGCAACCGGACGCGCGCTCGGTCGATTGCGCGCGCTGCTGCCGGCGCGCGCTGTCTTGCCAGCGATCGCCAATAACGCGGCCGCATGTTTGCACCAGGCCATCGCCTGGCAGGTGCAGTGCGACTCGACGCTGTGTTTTCCATTGCTGCCGCGGCTGACTACTTCGACCAGCCATGGCTCGTCGCGCGCGCTATCCACCGCACCATGCAGCGTGACCTGAGTGGGGCCTTCCTGCAGTGACCACTCCAGCACTGCGTCGCGCGCCGCCAATTCGCGGCCATGGCTCAACACACTGGCCTGGAAATAGCGGTCCAGTTCGTCGAGCGAGAACGGGAAGTGTGGCTGTCCCTGCATGCGCCAAAGATTCGGGGAAGGTACAGCCGCCCAGCTTACGCAGTCTTGTCTGCGATGTCGAAGGAATTTGCGCTGCGAGCGGACTCGGCGCCCGCTAAACTCGGCGCCCCTTTTCCCAGGTGAATGCCGTGGTCCAACCGCAGGCTCTTCCCGATTACGATCATCCAGCGCGGTATTTCCGTCATGGCCATGGGCATAGGCAGCACTATGTGGATACCGGCTCCGGTGCACCCGTGCTGATGCTGCACGGCAACCCGTCATGGAGCTATTACTACCGTCGCGTGATCAACGCGCTGAGTGGATCTAATCGCTGCATCGCACCCGACCACATTGGCATGGGGCGTTCGGACAAGCCCAGCGCCGATCGTTACGACTACCATCTACAACAACGCGTCGACGACCTCGACGCACTGATCGAGCACTTGATCCGTAACGAAGGCGCGCCGGAAACCTGTTGGACGCTGATCGTGCACGATTGGGGCGGCATGATCGGAATGGCATGGGCCTGCCGTCATCCACAGCGCGTGGCGCGTTTGGTGATTCTCAATACCGGGGCGTTTCCTAATCCCAAGGCGCTGAAATTGCCTTGGACACTCAGGCTGGTCCGCGATTCCTGGCTGGGCGCACAACTGGTATTGCGCTTCAACGCGTTTGCCTGGGGCGCCAGCCGCTTCGGCGTCGAACGAGCGATGGAAAAGAGCGAACGCGCCGCGCTGGTTTCACCTTATGACTCGAAGGCCAACCGCATTGCAACGTTGAAATTTGTGCAGGATATTCCGTTGACACCGTCTGACCGTGGATTCGAGCTGATTCGGCGCACTGGCGAACAGCTCGAACAGTTCGCCGATCGGCCTGCAGTGATCTTCTGGGGCAAACACGATTTCGTATTCGATGAACGATTCCTGGCCGTTTGGCGGCAGAAATTGCCGCACGCGGTGGTGCATGAATACGCCGACGCCGGGCACTACGTGCTGGAAGATGCGCACGAGCGGATCATTCCGCAGCTGAGGCTGTTTCTGGCAAAGTAGCATTTGAGTACGAGCAGCCTGCGTACCCACACCGGCAGCCGCTGCCAAAGTAGAATAGAGCAATGAAAGACAAGAACGAGATCGTCAGCAACTGGTTGCCGCGCTATACCGGCGTACCCCTTGACGAGTTTGGACAGCACATCCTGCTGACCAACTTCGGTCACTATCTAGGTGTGTTCGCCGAGATCAGCGGTGGTGGCGAAATCCGCGGGCTGGATCGACCCATGCCCAGCATCACGCACGATGGCATTACCCTGATCAATTTCGGCATGGGCAGTGCCAACGCTGCGACCATCATGGACCTGTTGTCTGCAATCACGCCCAAGGCGGCGTTATTCCTTGGCAAGTGCGGCGGCTTGAAGCGCAAGAATGAAATTGGTGACCTGGTACTGCCGATTGCGGCGATCCGCGGCGAAGGCACCTCCAACGATTATCTGCTGCCTGAGGTACCCGCGTTGCCAGCGTTCAGCCTGCAACGTGCGGTGTCGACAATGATTCGCGACCTTGACCACGACTACTGGACGGGCACGGTGTACACGACCAATCGCCGCGTTTGGGAGCACGACGAACAGTTCAAGGAATATCTGCGCAAGACGCGCGCGATGGCCATCGATATGGAGACCGCGACGGTATTCTCAGCGGGTTTCGCCAACGCAATCCCGACTGGCGCGCTGCTACTGGTCAGCGATCAGCCGATGATTCCGGAAGGCGTGAAAACCGACGCCTCGGACAAGAAAGTGACCTCCAGTTTCGTCGATCGCCATGTGCGCATCGGCATCGAGGCGCTGCGTTTGATTCGCCGCCATGGCAAAAGCGTCAAGCATCTGCGTTTTGACGAGTAGCGCAGATCCGGGGGCTCCGTCAGCCAGGAAATTCAATGCCCGCAGCGGTGAAGTTCGCGGCTGAAGTCGCGTCTACAAACCCGCGCAAGGGCGTACGCAGGCAGTGACAGCTTAGAAGCCGATCTGCAACAGAATCAGGCTCGGCGGTGTCTTGCCTTGCGGATCGGTCTGCACACGGCACATGAAGCCACGACTGACCTCACTGGTGAGGCCCTTGTCCACGATGATCGTGGACTCGACAACGACAATGCCTTCACCCTCTTCGCGAACCAGCGACGCGAACAGCTTGGCATCACTTTCAAAGGGTTGATCGCCAAGCTGCGCGGCGACACCATCGATGCACACCTTGGCGACTTTGTGCTTGTTTCCGCCGCCACAGCCAGACAATCCCAGACTCGCCACGCCCGCCATCAAAATGCCGCGCGCCAACGCAAAGCGTGCCAAATGGATGTGTGTAGTGGTCATCGAAATGCGCTGTTTCATCATGGAACCCCCACGAGTAGTGATGAACATAGCGCAAGGCTCAATGGCTAACAATGCGGCATTGAAAATACAGCCGGTGAACAACTGTGCGAAACAATCAGGCCGTTCTCGTGCAAATGCCCGTGTTTGGCTGTATTGCGCCCTGCTGCGGCGCTACTCTTGCGACTTTTCGTGACAAGGATTGTACCCATGCATCGTAAACACCTCGTGCTGGCCGTCGGTTTAGCGCTTTTGTCGCCGGTTCCAGTAGCACCCGTTCTCGCTCAGCCCGCAGTCGAGCAAGTCGCCGCGGCCCAGCAGGCAGGGGCAGCGGAAACCAACGATGGCAGTATTCCTCTGACCCTTGTGTCGAGCAATGCGCGCGTTGGTCTGGGCGTCAATGAGCAGGGGGACTTGCATGGCGAAGCTCGAGGCTATTTCGCAGACGACGGCGATTCAATCTGGTTTGGCGAGGGTTGGCTCGGCGATGGCGGCGCCGGCGGACTGAAGTTTGGACTGAACTGGCTGTGGGGCGGCGCAACGCGCGCGGACAGCATCGAGCGCCCGGAAAGTGTCACCGTCGCCAAGTCTTTCATCGCGGTCGATCAGAATGCCAACGAGGCGCGCAAGGTCAGCATTGGCGTCGGCATGGAGCGCGAAAGCTGGTATGGCGATGTTTATGTCGCGGGCGGTATCACTGGCGAAAAACAGGTGGGCGCGAGTACCAACACGACTGTGAGCACGCTGACTGGCACGGATGCGGGTCGGCCGTACACGCAGACGCAAACGATCGAAACTCTGCTGCGCGCGTTTGAGCATCCTTACGAAACCGGCATCGGCGCACGTATCGGTCGCTACTTCGATCCGTATCTGTTGCGCCTCAGCGGTGGACTGGACTACGAGCTCGGCAAATTCGACTCCAGTCAGGTCACCGTCTCAGGCGGCCTGGAGAAGTATTTTTACAACTCGGGCCACAGCCTGGCATTGAACATCGAGCACCTGGAGAAGGACGGCGACTTCGAGATCGTCAACAACGATACGCGCGCCTGGTTGACTTGGCGCTACGAATTTGGCCAGCGCAAATCGTTTCGCGCGGTTGCGCCGCAACGCCTGGTCGAGGTGAAACGCGAGGTGACTTCCGGCACCAGCGCTGGCAATAGCGGACCCACGCTGATCAAAAACGAGATCGGCATGGACGCCAACGCATTTTTTGCGTTTGATCGCGCGCTGATCACTGCGGAAGGTGAAGGCGCGCTCGCCGCTTTGATCGAGGCAATCAAGAGTGGCAAACGCGTCAGCCGCATCAGCATTGTGGGTCACACCTGCGATATCGGAAGCGAACGTTACAATCAGGGCTTGTCCGAACGCCGTGCCGCCAGCGTGCGCGACTGGTTTGCGGCGCACGGGGTAGATGCTGCGGAGTTGGATGTGTCTGGCAAGGGCGAAACCGATCCGCGTTTCGCCAATGATGCTGCGGGCCGCCCAAAGAATCGTCGCGTCGACGTCAGCTTCCTGACCATTGAAGAGAAAATGGGAGATGCCACGGCGCCGCCAAAGACAGAGACCATCGTTGAATGGGTCAAGGAGCCGGTGGCAGCACCCTCCGCATGGATTGAGCGCGCTTTGCGCAATCCGGGCGAACACAAGCGTACCGTCGACGTCTATCGCTTCGAGACCAGCGAGAGCACCACTACGCTGGGTCCGCGCGTATTCACCAACCGTGGCCCGGTTGCGCAAAATGACAGCGTCAGCACCGCATTCGGCACGGCGGTGGTGATCGCTGTCTTGGCTAACGATTCCGATCCGGATGGTGACACGCTGAGTATCAGCGCGGTTGGCGCGGCGCAAAACGGTGCTGCCACCATCAGTGGCAACAACATCAGCTACCAACCGGGTGTCGGGTTCGTTGGCACCGACAGCTTTGCCTACACCATCTCAGACGGGCATGGCGGCACAGCAACGGCGACAGTGACGGTGACCATCAGTGGGCGGCCGCCGGTCGCTAACCCAGACGTTGCCACCACGCTGACGGGTATACCGGTGACGATTCCGGTGCTGGCCAATGACACTGATCCCGATGGCGATCTGCTCAGTGTTTCCGCACTAAGCACGGCAGCCAATGGCACGCTGGTATTGAACGCAAACGCTAGCGTGACCTACACGCCGACTGCAGGCTTTGTCGGTAACGACAGCTTTACCTACACCTTGCGCGATGCCACTGGCGCCACCGCTATTGGCACCGTCAATGTCACTGTCACGCCGGCCAATCGCGCGCCAGACGCGGTCGATGACAGCTACATGGTCATGCGCGGCAATCTGTTGACATTGGAGCTCTTGGCCAACGACAGCGATCCGGATGGTGATCCGATCTCGATCGTCAGCGTGAACCAGCCGAGCAACGGCGTGGTGATTACCGGTACGGGCGGACAGCTCTATTACCAGGGCCGATCGGGTTTCGAAGGCACCGACTACTTTAGCTACACCATCACCGACACGCGCGGTCTAACCGACACCGCGACGGTCACGGTCATGATTGGAGATTGAACCAGGAGCGGGAGATTGGTTGAAATTGCCATTCACCAAGTGGAAAAGGCGCAACTCAGGTTGCGCCTTTTTTCTTGGCGACGCTGACCAGCACTGAGCCGGCGATCACCAGGCCGGCACCGATCCAACCCCACAGCGCGATGTGCTCGGCAGCAATGAGTTCCGGCGCGAAGTGGCGTGTCACTGCAACAGCGGCGACGCATAGAAGTGGCGTCAGCGCCAGGATTACACCCACACGTGAGGCTTCCCAATGGGCCAATGCCTCGGCAAACGCGCCGTAAGCACCCAGGGTGTTGATGCAGCAAAACAACAGCGCAATAGCGTGCAGCGCATCGAGCCGCAACAATTGCGACGGATGGGCGAGAGGCGTGAGCAACAATGCCGCAACCGCGTAAATAAACAACAACAGGTGCTGCGAACCGAGATGGTTGAGTAACTGCTTCTGGATCAGTGCGTAAACCGCCCAGACCAACGCTGCCCCAAAAACAATGAGTGCGCCGAGGCCGTAGTTAGAGGCAATGCCAAGTGTCTGCCGGGTCTGATCAGCGAAAAAACTGGCCAAGCCCATGGCTACCAGGGCCAGGCCGAGCCATTGGCCCCAGGCGAATTGTTCGCGGAACACAAAGATTCCGCCCAGAGCCATCAGCAGCGGCGCCGCCTGAATCAGCAGCTGGGCATTGCCGGGCGTCGTATATTGCACACCGAACAAGTACCCGACGAAATTGCCGGTCAACATCACCGCCGCGATGGCCATCATGCCCCAGATGCGCCTGGACAGACCCCGGTAGGCACCAAGATTGCCCTTCAGCGTCAGCCACAGCAGCAACGCCACCGCGGCAGTGACAAATCGCACCCAGGTGATGGTCCATGCATCCAGTACTTCCAGCGAGACCTTCAAGCTGATTGGCAGTGTCGCCCAGAACAATGCCGTCACCATCGCCAAGCCCATTCCCAGCCGCCAGCGCCCAGAGGTCGTGTGCAGTGCCATCGAAGAGTTCCCTTGGCAAAACCGGCTGCCAGCTGCCTGAGTCAAATCGCCCGGAACACTAACAGTTCGTCCAGAAGCTGAATCCGGGACGCACAAGCGTCTGGGTTAAGCCACAATTCACCAGAGGAATTCCAGACTGACTGGGTTCCCATAGGGGTAAACCATGAAACGCTTTCTGGCCGTCCTGCTCGCCTTCGCTCTTTCCGGTTGCCTGACTTATGACAGTTACGGTTACCGCGACGACGGCTACTACGAAGACCGTTACCACACTGGTGGCCGTTACTACGACAGTTCCCCGGGCCATGGCGCGGGCTACGGTTACGGATACGGCAACTATCCGGACTACGTCTATTGGTCAGACTACTATTCAGTGCTTTGGCCGGTGTACCGCAGCTACTACGATCCTTTCTACACGCCCGGCTTCTACTACGGCGTGACCTGGTATCCGCGCACCTACTTCGGTCTGAATCATTACTGGAATTCGTGGCCGTACTATCACGCCTATTCGCCCTACCGTTACAGCTATTCGGACGGCTATTACGATCATTGGGACCGGCGCCGCGGGCAAGTGGGTCATCGTGTTGCCCATGGCTACAGCGCCAATGTGAACCATCCCTACTTGTATGGCAGCGCGCGCAACGAGGCCGAGCAGCTGGCGCGACACACCGGTGCGGGTTATCAACGCAGTGGCGAGCAGCCTGGTGTGCAGTACGATCCCTATGCCGCGCAGCGTACCAATCCGCTGGCGCGCGAATCTTTTTCGCGCGGGGCTCAGTCGGAAGGCCGCTATGGCAACAGCAATATCGGCAATGACCCGCGTAGGCGCGACGCGATCATGCGTAGCGACGGCGATTTTCGGCAGCGCGATCCGGGCACCTATCCTTCCGGCCAGTCTGCTCCCAGTCGGGCGCGAACCTATGACCGCGGCGAGCCCATCCGCGAGCAGGCGCAGAACCCCGGTGTCCGCAGCTCCGGATGGGTCAGCGAACGGCCACCCGAGCAGACTCAGGGTTTCGCGCAACCAGCAGCGCGCGGTCGCCCAGGTCCTTACTACCGGGATGTGGGCGGCGCCCAGATTCCAATCAACCGACAACCTCCGCTGGATTCGGGAGTAGAACGCAGCATTCAGCAGCGGCGCGAAGTGGTCGAATATCAAGGTGTCGCCCCGACACAATCGGGTGAGCAGCGCGTGGGTCGAGAGCGTCAGCAGCCCTACACCTACGAGCAGTCGGCTCCGACCTACCAGCGGGTCGAGCGGTCCGATGCGTCGCGCTACCAGAGCATCAGCGAGCAACGGCAGGCTCCGTCCCGGCAGAGCGCGCCGCAGTATGAGGCACCGTCACCACGCTACGAACAGCCAAGCCGCAGCGCAGAGACACAACATTCGCAACCAGAACGCAGTGAATCCAGTGGCCGCGAGTCGGCGCGTGAAGAGTCCAGACGGAGTCGCGACGAGGATTGAATGCACACTGCCACGCCGACGTTGCGCGGCTTAACACCGCGCTCGGGTTGCGGCAAAGCCGCACCGATGCCGGCAGCTATTCTCCAAAAAAGAAGCCCCGCAAGCGGGGCCAAATGGGAGGAGAAACCTTGGAACGACACCGCCCCCGCAGAGCGCGGGGATTTACAACTAGGGCAATCACACGAACCGGCCCAACACGAACCCTACAAACAAACGCGACCGCACAATTGATTCTTAGGCAGCCAGTTGAGCCAGCGCGGCGTTGAGCTTGGCGCGCTTGCACGAAAGGCGTTCTACTTCCGCATCCATCGCGGCATCATCACGAAACAGCACTTGATCGATGGCCATCTCAACCAAACCGATCTCGATCAGAAGATCGTGGTGGACTGAAACCGGATCCATTCCCAATGCGGCTAATTGTGCATTCATGACGAGCCCTCTCGCGTTAGATCATTGCCCTGATGTACATGCAGATTGTGTGCCAAGTCACATTTCATCGGAAAACTGCTGAGGTCTAAATCAGATGGCAACTGCACTGACATTTTTGGTCGGCTGCTGCCCCGTCTTCGTCGCTGTTGCCCGACAAACGTCTGTTTCTTGAACTGTGTCACGTTTTTATGAAGGACACTCAGATTCACTTGGCAAGACGCGCGTGAGCACGCTAGGCAAACGGTCACTGGCGCCCGGCACCAAAGGTCCTTAAGGATTCCCCCTGTTCCCTCAAGACCGCCGGGCGCCAGCCTCTCTTCCCGGAGATGGATCTGGCTCCTATGCATCCTCTGGCAGCGCGGTGTCAGCCCCTGAGCCTGACCGCAGCGAATCGTCGCCGGCGTGCCCACCAAAGTGCGACACTGTCACAGCAGAAAGTGGGCCAGCTGCGCACGTATTCGACTCGTTTTACAATTGCTTGCAGTGACGCGTCGGTTGGACGACTGCATCCGGTCGCCGCCTTGGGCTTAAAATCTTCGATTGCACGTACTCTTAACCCGGCGCTCGGCATTGGTGCAGCCGGTGTCGGAACCGATTGCATCGCGGCACATGTGAAATATTCAGAGGATTTCGACGCCATGCTGTACCCCGAGTCCTTTGATGTCATTGTCGTCGGTGGTGGGCATGCCGGAACTGAAGCTTGCATGGCAGCGACGCGGGCCGGAGCGCGCACCCTGTTGCTCACCCATAACATCGAAACGCTGGGGCAGATGAGCTGCAACCCGGCCATTGGCGGAATTGGCAAGGGCCACCTGGTGCGAGAGATCGACGCGCTGGGCGGTGTGATGGCGCAAGCCGCAGATCGAGCGGGCATCCAGTGGCGCACGCTCAATGCCAGCAAGGGGCCGGCGGTTCGCGCCACGCGTTGCCAGGCCGACCGCGCTTTGTACAAAGCGACGATTCGCTCGATATTGGAAAACACATCCAATCTGGTGCTGTTCCAGCAGGCGGTCGATGACTTGATGCTTGAAGGTGATCGTGTCGTTGGCGTGGTCACGCAAATGGGGTTGTGCTTTCGCGCCCGCAGCATTGTGTTGACCGCGGGCACGTTTCTCGCCGGCAAGATTCACATCGGCTTTGCCAACTATGTCGGCGGCCGTGCTGGGGATCCACCTGCGCAAACATTGGCAGCGCGCCTGCGCGAACTGCCCATCACGGTAGATCGTCTGAAGACCGGAACGCCGCCGCGCATTGATGGGCGCAGCATTGATTACCGAGGACTGCAAGAACAGCCGGGCGATGTGCCGATGCCGGTATTCTCGTTTCTGGGGTCTGTTGAAGAACATCCGCGTCAGGTCAGCTGCTTCATCACCCACACCAGCGCGCACACGCATGACATCATTCGCTCGGGATTGGACCGGTCGCCGTTGTACACGGGAAAGATCGAGGGTGTCGGCCCGCGCTACTGTCCTTCGATCGAAGACAAAGTAGTGCGTTTTGCCGACCGTGATTCGCATCAGATCTTCATCGAGCCCGAAGGGCTGAATACCTTCGAGGTCTATCCCAATGGCATCTCGACCTCGCTGCCATTTGATCTGCAGCTGGCATTGGTGCGCTCGATCAAGGGGTTCGAGAACGCGCATATCACCCGGCCCGGCTATGCGATCGAGTACGACTATTTCGACCCTCGCGGTTTGAAGGCCTCGCTGGAGACCAAGGCCATAGCGGGTCTGTTCTTTGCTGGCCAGATCAATGGCACCACCGGCTATGAGGAAGCCGCCGCTCAGGGACTGATCGCGGGCATGAACGCTGCGTTGCAGAGTCTGGGTCGCGACCCGTGGACGCCACGCCGTGACGAGGCCTACGTCGGCGTGCTGATCGATGATCTGATTAGCAATGGCACCACTGAGCCTTATCGCATGTTTACTTCGCGCGCCGAGTACCGTTTGCATTTGCGCGAGGACAACGCCGATCTGCGCCTGACCGAACTGGGTCGCGCGCGCGGACTGATCGATGACCATCGCTGGCAGGCGTTCTGTGTGAAGCGCGAAGCCATCGAACGTGAGTCGGCGCGGCTCAAGTCCATCTGGGCGGCGCCGGGCAATGCACTTGGACGCGAGATTGAAAGCACGCTCGGCATCACGCTGTCCCGCGAGACCTCGGCACAGGAACTGCTGCGCCGACCCGAACTTGACTACGCGCGCGTGATGCGAGTGACCGGTATTGGTCCGGGCGTTGCCGACCCCAGCGTTGCCGCACAGGTCGAAGTGCAGACCCGCTATGCCGGTTATCTGGATCGACAACAGGACGAAATCGATCGACTGCGTCGCCACGAGTCGCTGGAGTTCCCCAGCGGATTTGACTTTGCACAGGTGTCGGGCCTGTCTGCCGAAGTGGCACAAAAACTTGCGCGCGTGCGTCCACAGACGCTGGGACAGGCAACGCGCATTGCCGGCGTGACACCGGCGGCAATCTCGTTGTTGCTCGTGCACCTGCGGCGTCATCAGGGTCGCGTGGCAGCATGAACGCGGCGCCGCCGCGCCCGCAGCGCGGCGCGGTCGACAACGTGACCGCGGCGCTAACGCGCCTCGACTGGATATGGGTGTTCGCGTTTTATCTGGTTTACGTCCTGGCCGGCGCACATACCACCATCGCCACCGACACCGCCCGCGACCTGATCGCCGCATGGGACATCGTGCGCGGCGTGGAGTTTCCGCTGCGCGGACCGGAGCTGTACACGACCTGGACCTTGGGTCCGATCTGGTACTACTTGCTGGCATTGCCACTGTGGTTGACGCATAGCGCTGCGCTTGCGGCGGTGTTGGTTGCGTTCCTTGCCGGATTGAAATTCCCGTTGGCTTATCGATTGGGCGCGGAATTTGGTGGACCGCGGACCGCGCGACTGGGTCTTCTGGCGATCGCGATGCCGGGGTGGTGGATGTTTGAATGGCTGGTGACTTCGCACACCAATCTGGCCGCAACCTGTCTGCTCGGTTACGCCCTGTGGTTGTTGCGCTGGTCGCGCGGCGCGGGTGCGGGATCGCTGGTTGCTGCGGCGCTATTGTTTTCGCTGAGTGTGCACGCGCACCCAACCAGCTTGTTCTGGGGGTGGCTGCTGCTGCCGGCGCTGTGGTCAAGACGCGGATCGTTCGGATCGACGCTATGGCTGCACCTGGCGCTGGCCCTCGCGTCGTTTTTGCTGCCGTTCGTGCCTATGCTGATCGATGAGGCGCGAACTGGCTGGCCGATGTTGACCGGCACCCGCGACTTCGTCACAACGCGTGATGCACCATCGCCTTGGTCGCGACTGCAGCCATTCCTCAGCGCTTTGATCGCGGTGGACGGCAAGCGGATGGCGGGGCAGTTTCTGCCAGAGTCGGTGACGCTGCGCGCCGCTGCGGTGCTGCTCCTTGCTGTGCCCTGGTTGTTGGCATTGTGCGGAATGTTCTCTTTGCGCAAGCCGTTGCGGTTTCGGGCGTTCGTCGTGGTGGCGGTCATCGCTGGATCTCTGTTTGTACTCTGGCTGCGCCCGGAGGTGCCCTACTGGATGGTGTACGCATTGACCCCAGGTTTGGCAGCGCTGCTGACTCTTGGTTGGCAATCGGCGTTGGAATTTGTGCCGACGCGGCGTCGCGGCGTCGCCGACGCGTCTTTGCTGGCGCTCGTCGCCGGCCTGTTTCTGGTGTTTGCCGGCAGTCGATGGAACGGGGCCGCTGAGGCCTGGGTCAAGGTCCCGTACCGGGTCGTCGGCAATTATGCGGATCGCAATAAGCAGATCGATGCGAGCGTGCCCAACGCTGCCTATCCAGTGGCCGGCCAGGAACAATGGGTGCGCTGGCTATGCGCGCAGTCGCATGACATGAGTCTGCATGGCGATGGCGCGGCGATGCTGCGCATGACCCAGGGCTCGCTGCGCGCGCTGCACTGCGCCGACGATCGACACTGGCAGCTGGGCGGCGACCAGGGAGAAGCTGTCGCGCTGTATCCGATGTTCGCATTGCGCGCCGCAGGCCTGATGCCGCAGCAGACCTTCGGTGGCATGGGTCGCGTGCAGGTGGCGGCGATAGTACACAGCGCACAATCACAAACAGACGATTTGGTACGCGCGTATCCGCCCTGGCCGCTGACACAGCAGGCAGACCAGGAACTGTCTCTCGCTCTTGCTGCACCCAGTGCGGGTGTGATCGCGGTGAGCAATTTGCGTGTGGTGTTCAATGGCCTCGAGGCGCCTGAGCTGATGCTCGACGGTCAACGCGTAACGCCCCTGGCACGGTCCGCCGCTACTTGGTTCTTCAGAGTGCCCGGACGCGGCGCCGGCACCCTGCGAATTCGCAGCGGCGACCTGCGCTGGATCGAGGTATTACTCATCAGTGAAGGCGCGCACGGCTAAAAGCCTGTTTCCCGCGCGAGGCAGCGCGCTACAATGCGCGCCCTTTATCGTGCCGGCCCATGAAAGTGGACCGCAGCTTTTCCATGTACGGGCCCCACGCTGGCGCCCCAAGGACTCCGTTGTGAACAAGACCGATCTCGTCTTTCTGAAGCATTTTGCCATGGTCATTGGCGGATTGATGTTGCTGACCCTGGTGCTGATCGCCGGGTCCGGCTTGATCTACAGCGACCACCTGCCGCAACCCAGCGCGATCAGCGCTGGCAAAGTGGCCGCTCGCATTGCGCCTATTGGAGATGTCTATGCCGGCGCAACTGGCCAGGCCGCGATGGCCGCAGCCAAGGCCGTAGCGGCGGCGGCCGCGCAGGCCCAGGTGGCCTACGACGGCACGCTGGATGGCGGCGTGATCTACGGCAAACTCTGTGGGGTCTGTCATATCTCAGGGGCCGGTGGTGCTCCACAGCTGACCCAGGCGCTATGGGCGCCACGCGTCGCTCAGGGTACGGACCTGCTGGTCAAGCACGCGATCGAGGGCTATCAGGGCGCAGCGGGGGTTATGCCGGCACGCGGCGGTAATCCCTCGCTCAATGATGAGCAGGTCAAGGCCACGGTGCAGTGGATGATCGACAGCCTCAAGTAAGCTGCCTCATGTCCCTTTTGACGCCGCCGTCGGGGCGGCGCCGCCGCTTCTGTATCCAGCCGTGAGCGCCATGTCTGTATCTCGTACTGCAACCCGGAACTATCGAAACTTGACAGTGCGTCCTTGGCTCCGCGCTGCTCTAGCGGCTCGATTGATCTTGTCCGGCGTGTTGTTGGTCATGCTTGCAGCTTGCCGGAGTGGAGCGGATGACGGTGAGTTGCCCAGAGCGTTTGAGGGACCACTCAATTGTGGTCGGCCGGCGGCGCTCATTGGTGCGATCCAGGGCGAGGGGCCACTGAGCCCGGTGCTCGGGCGCAGCGTCGAGGTGGAGGCGATCCTGTCCGCGCGTTTCATGGACGGTCTGGGCGGCTTGTTCCTGGTGACTGAGCCCACTCATGATGACAAAAACCCCGCCACCTCTGAAGGCATCTTCGTGCGTTATGAGGGCAGTTTGCTGCGATTAGCAAGGAATGCCCGTCTGCGTGTGCGCGGTCGAGTGGCTGAGCTGGGCGAGGCGCCGGATACTTTGACTGCGCTGATCGAAGTGACTGATCTGATCGAATGCGGCAAACCGGCGAAGGTGCTGCCATTGCGCCTGACTGCGGCGCCGCTGTCCGAACTTGCGTGGGAAGCGCTGGAAAGTCAGCGGGTGTTCTTGCCAGGGCCAGTATCGGTGATTGGCAACGATGCGTTATTGCGTAACGGTGAACTGACTATTTCCTTCGACGGGCGCGACTTTGCCCCGACCGAGTTGCATGCGCCGGGGCCAGAAGCCTCTGCCCGAAGCGAGGCCAATCGGCGCACGCGCCTGATCCTGGACGATGGTCAACTCAATTCCTATCCGCAACGGCTTTGGTATTTGCCGCAGGCGTTGGCGGCTGAAACGCCCTGGCGCGTGGACAGCCAGGTAACTGGAGTTGAAGGGGTTCTGGAGCAACGTGAGGGCGCCTGGCGCATGCAACTGACCGATCCGATCGAAGGAGTGAAGCAGGCACCCAGACCACAGCAACCGCCCGAGCTTGACGGCGACCTGCGCATTGCCAGTTTCAACGTACTCAACTACTTCAATGGCGATGGCAAGGGAGGCGGGTTTCCTACGGAGCGGGGTGCGCAGACGCCCGCAGCTTTTTCCCGGCAACGTGACAAGATCCTTACTGCACTAGCCGGCATGCAGGCCGATGTCGTTGCGTTGATGGAGATAGAGAATGACGGCTTTGGCAAAGACAGCGCCATCGCCGACCTCACCGACGGCTTGAATCATCAACTGGGCAACGCTGCTGGTGACTACGCCTTCGTCAGTCTGGACGCGCCAAGTCTGGGAACCGATCAGATCACCGTGGGCATGATCTATCGCCGGGCGCGCGTGCAACTGGTTGGAGCAGCAGCGGTTCTGGCTCAAGCGCCGTTTCTTGAATTGGGGCGACCGCCGTTGGCGCAGACGTTCGAGTCGGGCGGAGTCACGTTTACCGTTGTCGCCAATCATTTCAAGTCCAAGGGTGGATGCGATCCGGCCCGCGGTCCAAATGCGGATCAGGGCGATGGCCAGGACTGTTGGAACGCCACACGGGTAACGATGGCCCAGTCATTGTGGGACTGGCTGCAGGCGGACCCGACCGGAAGCGGTTCGAAAAACTACATCGCCCTTGGCGATTTCAACGCGCTGGGCGAGGAAGACCCGATCCGACTGTTAAAGGCGCGTGGCATGCGTGATGTGCTCGCAGAGACCGCCGTGGAACCGTTGTACAGTTATGTTTTCAAAGGTGAATCTGGGCGACTGGATCATGCCCTCGCCAGTCCTGAAATGGCCGCGCTGGTGAGCCGCGCAGCGGAATGGCACATCAATGCCGACGAGTCGCCAGCATTTGAATATGGTTCGGCCGGATATGACGCCTCAAGCCTGCGCGCGCGGTATCGCGCAGACCCATTTCGCAGTTCGGACCACGATCCGATCCTGGTCGGAGTCAAGCTCCAATAGCGTCATTTGGCGAGCTTTCCGGGGCGGGAATGGACGCGCTCAGGGCTTTCCTCTGTCGGATAGGGGCCAAAAACGCGACATAGCGCAGGTTCTCGCCGTCGAAGCATTCCGATTTGCCGCGTCTTCGGGCATTCTTCGCAACATAACGTCGAGGGGCGGACGCCCGTGGACGCGTCCAGGAGAATTCCATGCTCAAAGTAGGTGACAGATTACAGGTGGGTGACCAAGCGCCAGATTTCGCCTTCGCGTCGGAGGCGTTTGGGTCGATTTCCGCGGCCTCACTGCGCGGCAAGCGTTACGTCATGTATTTCTACCCAAAGGACGACACCCCGGGGTGTACGCGTGAGGCATGTGCGTTTCGCGACAACCACCCGCGTTTCCGCGGCCTGGGCATCAAGGTGTTCGGCGTCAGTGCCGACGATGAGAAATCGCATTTTCGCTTCGCACGCAAGCACGCATTGACCTTCAAGTTGATTCCGGACCCTGACCACGTCATCTGCGAGGCGTTCGGCACCTGGGTCGAGAAAAACATGTACGGACGTCACTACATGGGCGTGGCGCGCAGCACCTTTGTCATCGGGCCAGACGGCAAGATCGAAAAGATCTGGGAGAAAGTGGCACCCGATGGCCATGCTGAGGAAGTATTTGCGTGGTTGAACGGAGACCCGGTGCCGCTGCCGGTGAAGCCGGTTACAACCAAACCTGCTGCAGTCAAGACTGCGGGCGTGCCGAAAACGACGCGCGCAGCGACTGCCGCAGCCAAACCCACAGCGCAGCCGAGCGCCAAGTCGGCTCCCTTGCCGGCAGTAGCCGCAACCAAAGCGCTTGCGCCCAAGCAGTCCGAATCAAGCAAGACGGGCGCGGGCGCTGCGACTGGGACGAAAGCCGGGCCAGTCAAGAAAGCTGCGTCCGAACCTTTGCCTGGCAAACCGATACCCGGAAAAGCAGCCGTCAAAAAACCTGCTGCGCGCAAAGTCGCGACTACAAAGCCGATCGTGTCCAAGTCTCCGCTCAAGAAGTCGGCCGCAAAAGGGGATTCGAAGCCGGCGGCAACAAAGAAAGTTGTAAAGAAATCGGCGTCCAACAAGGCCGTGCTGAAAAAAACCGGACCAAAAAAGACCTTGGTCAAAAAAGCTGCGTTGAAGAACCCCCCAGCGAAAAAGCCTGCGAAATCCAAGGTCGTTGCCAAGAAATCTGCGCCCGGAAAGGCCTCCGCAAAAAAGCGCGTGGCAAAGAAGTCAGTCGGCAAGGGCGCGGTCGCCAAGAAGGGCGGCTCGCAAAAGCCAATGGCGAAGAAGCAGCGACGTTGAGTCCCATGCGTTCAGGAACCCGGTCAGCGTTCTGAGTGACCGGCGTCGAAGTAGTCGCGACGCTGAAAAAGTCCGGGCTTGATCAAGTCGATAAAAGCCCGTGCCTGCGGACTCAGATACTTGCCTTTGCGCATCACCACGCCATAGCTCCGCTGCGGGAAGAAAGCGCGCATATTGCGTACTTCAAGACGGTCGCTGGGTGCCAGACAGATGCCGGTGACGATTGAGATGCCCAGGCCCATCGCCACATATTGCTTGATGACGTCCCAGCCACCGACTTCAATCGCTACGGTGTAGGGCACGCGCGCCTGCTGGAATATCAAGTCCACCAATCGATAGGTGGTCAATCGCTTCGGCGGCAGGATGAGTCCGTACGGACTGAGGTCTGAGAGTGCAATCTCGGATTTCGCGGCGAGCGGATGATTGATCGGAGCAATCAGCATGGGGTCGAACGCATACACTGGTTCCCAGGCTAGATCTCCGGGCACATCCAGCATTGAGCCAACGGCGAAATCGACCTGGTCCGAACGCATCATCGCCAGCCCATCGCTGCCAGTCACATTGTGCAGCTGCAGGCGCACTTCGGGATAGCGCTCGCGAAACGCTTGCACCAACGGCGGTAACAGATAGTGGATGGTCGAGGAGCCGGCAGCAATATTAAGCTCGCCAGCATCCATGCCTTGCAGTCTGCCTTTGAATTGCTGGTCGAGGCTGTCGAGGTTTTCGATCAATGGCAGGGCCAGCTCGTAAAGCATTTCGCCCTCGCGGGTAAGTGTTACCCGGCGCCCGGTTCGTTTCATCAAGTGCTTGCCGTAGTCGCGCTCGAGCGCCGCGATCTGCAGGCTGATCGAGGGCTGACTGAGGAACAAGGCCTCGGCAGCGCGCGACAGGGTGCCCAACTTGGCGGTCATGCAAAACGCGCGCAGCTGCTTGAGTCGGCTGCCCTTGTAGTAAAAGCGGGTCTCGCGAGGCGCTTCAATGGAAGTTTTCCGCTTGCCGGTCTTTGGCCGCCCGCGCTCAGGTTTCAAACGTTTGTTTGCGCTCATGATCCAACTTCGTCAAGAAAAGCCTTTTCGATACAAAGCCTTGAACAGGTATTAACATTGTTCATGTATTACATTGAAACATTTGCTTTGTCAAACCGGTGTTGTCACCCTAGTTTCGAGTCCAGCGAAACTGTTGGAGGGCAGTTCCGTTGTTGCAACGAGCTCTTGATAAATAGAAGGAGCCAGACATGGCCGCAGTTCCCGAAACAGCCCACACCCGGACCCTCCTCTGCGTACCCGCAGATGCCGCCACTGGCGCGGTATTGACCGAACCGGCGACCGAGTTTCTGGTCGAACTGCACCAACGTTTTGAGCTGCGCCGGCAGCGTCTGCTCGAAGCGCGCCGAACTCGTCAGATGCGCTTCGACGCGGGTGAGCTGCCAGATTTTCTTGCGGAAACCCGCGTCATCCGCGAAGGCGACTGGAAGGTCGCGCCGGTTCCAAAAGCGCTGCAGGACCGGCGCGTCGAGATCACCGGTCCGGTTGATCGAAAGATGATCATCAACGCGCTCAACTCCGGCGCGCGCGTATACATGGCTGATTTTGAAGATTCGACCAGCCCGACCTGGGACACGCTGATCCAGGGACAGATCAATCTGCGCGACGCCATTGAGCGTCGCATCGACTTCACCACACCCGAAGGCAAGCGCTACGTCCTCAAATCAGACGGCCTGGCAGCGTTGATGGTGCGCCCGCGTGGCTGGCATCTGGACGAAAAGCATCTGCTTATCGACGACCAGCCAATCGCCGGCGCGCTCTTCGATTTCGGTCTGTTTGCTTTTCACAATGCGAAATCACTCGCTCAATCTGGAAGTGGTCCGTTTTTCTATCTGCCCAAGTTGCAGAGTCATAACGAGGCGATGCTCTGGGACGAGGTGATGGCGTTTAGCGAAGTGCGTCTCGGCTTGCCGCAAGGCACGATCAAAGTGACGGTGTTGATTGAGACGCTGCCCGCGGCTTTTGAAATGGATGAGATATTGCACGCGCTCAAGGGCCGCATTGTTGGTCTGAATTGTGGGCGCTGGGATTACATTTTTTCCTACATCAAGACCTTTCGCGCGCACCCTGAGAAAGTACTGCCGGAACGTGGACAGGTCAGCATGGCGTCACCCTTCCTCAGGGCCTATGCCGAGCTGCTGATTCGCACCTGCCATCGGCGCGGTGCATTTGCCATGGGCGGCATGGCCGCGCAGATTCCAATTGCGCGCGACCTTGCTGCCAACGATGCTGCGATGGAAAAAGTACGCGTCGATAAATTGCGCGAGGTAAAAGCCGGACACGACGGTACCTGGGTCGCGCATCCCGGCCTGATACCCATTGCGCAGGCAATCTTCGACCAGCACATGCCAACATTGAATCAGATGCATGTGTCGCGCGACGACGTTCAGGTCAGTCGCGATCAGCTGATCACACCGAGCAGCGGCAGCATCACCCGCGCGGGCTTCCTCAACAACATCGATGTCTGCGTGCGCTACGTCGCGGCATGGCTTGATGGACTTGGCTGCGTGCCGATCCACAATCTGATGGAAGACGCCGCCACCGCAGAGATCTCGCGCGCACAGCTCTGGCAGTGGCTGCATGTCGGCGGGCTGCAGCTCGATGACGGCACGCCGATCGACTTCGGCTTGTTCGATAGTGCTCTGGCAACCATCCGCACGCGCGTTGATGTGCAGGGCTTGCCCGGTGCAGCGAAGTTCGACGATGCGACCCGTATGCTCGGCGCATGGACTCATGCCAAGGAGTTGGTCGAGTTTCTAACCTTGCCGTGTTACCAGGAATTGCCGTAGCCCGAATTTTCAGGTTGGGCCAGAGCCCAGCCGTGTCCACTTCCCATCACGGCGGAGGGCCGTGATTCACCGCAGCACCAGGCAAATTACCGCTGGCACCACAATACTGGAGACAATTATGAAAACCACCCTCCCCACCGCCGAACAGATCCGGCTCGACTGGCAGAACAACCCGCGCTGGGCGGGCGTCAAGCGCAGCTACAGCGCCCAGGATGTAGTGCGACTGCGTGGCACTGTGCATGTAGAACACACGCTTGCCCGCAAGGGCGCGGAAAAACTCTGGCACTACCTGCACACGGAGCCGTTCGTCAATGCGCTTGGTGCCATGACCGGCAATCAGGCAATGCAGCAGGTCAAGGCCGGGCTCAAGGCAATTTATCTGTCGGGTTGGCAGGTGGCGGCCGACGCCAATACCGCTGGCGCGATGTACCCGGACCAGTCGCTGTATCCGGTCGACTCGGTACCCAATGTTGTTCGCAAGATCAATAACACGCTCAAGCGTGCCGATCAGATTCACCACGCCGAAGGCAACGACGACATCGACTGGCTGCAGCCGATCGTGGCCGACGCGGAGGCTGGTTTTGGTGGCGTGCTCAATGCCTATGAGCTGATGGCGCACATGATCGAAGCGGGCGCAGCGGGCGTGCATTGGGAAGATCAGCTAGCCAGCGCCAAGAAGTGCGGCCACATGGGCGGCAAGGTGCTGGTGCCGACCCAGGAAGCAGTGCAAAAGCTGATCGCGGCGCGCCTCGCGGCGGACATTGCCGGCGTTCCGACGTTGATCGTGGCGCGCACCGACGCCATGGGTGCGGCACTGGTCACCAGCGATGTCGACGCCAACGACTCGCCGTTCTGCAACGGCAAGCGAACGGTGGAAGGCTTTTACGAAACCCGCATGGGCATCGATCAGGCGATCTCGCGCGGGTTGGCCTATGCCCCCTATGCTGATCTGATCTGGTGTGAAACCTCGACGCCCGATCTGGCGCAAGCCAAGCAATTCGCCGATGCAATCCACGCCAAATGTCCAGGCAAGCTGCTGGCCTACAACTGTTCGCCCAGCTTCAACTGGAAGAAGAACTTGGACGAGAGCACCATTGCCAAGTTCCAGAAGGAACTTGCCAGTTACGGGTACAAATTTCAGTTCATCACACTGGCTGGATTCCACGCGCTCAACTACTCGATGTGGAAGCTCGCCACGGGGTACAAGGATCGACAGATGGCCGCGTACGTGGAACTGCAGGAAGAAGAGTTCGCCAACGAGTGCAACGGCTACACGGCCGCCAAGCACCAGCGCGAGGTGGGCACTGGTTACTTCGACAAGATCAACGAGGTAATAGCTTCGGGCCAATCTTCGTTGTCGGCGCTCAGTGGTTCGACCGAGGAACAACAGTTTCACCACGCGGCTTGATCTACTCTTGTTCCATACTGAGATTGGACAAGGTCGGTCATCGTGGTGTTAGTGATTCGCATGATCTGGCTGGTGCGCGCGCCGCACCTGTGGCGAAGAGCGCCAAGCTAGGTGGCAGGCCGCTCACCCGCGTCAGGCGGGCACCAATCGACACCAACAAATAAGAAAAAAGGCGCCCAATGGGCGCCTTTTTTCGTTTTGGGCAGTTGCCAGATCAATTGCGGCGCGTGTAAAGCCCCAGCGTGATCAGACCCAACGCCAGTGTCGCCAACAGCAGCAGGGAGCGCGTTCCGTTGCCAAGCAACGGAACGGCCGTTGCGACGACGCCGGTGGTACCCGTCAGATTGAACGTAAAGGCCTGTTGGCCGGCGGTGCAATTGAGCACGCCAGTGAAGGAGCCGACCGCGGCGCTGCTGAACGAAACCGTGGTCGAGGCGTTGCCGCCGGCAGGTACCGGGAAACTCAACGGCGCCACCGTGAACTGCGGAGCGGTAGGCGCCACGCAGGTAACCGTTACCGGTACTACGTCCGGATTCTGGAAGTTGATCGGTGCCGTGGTCGCCGGGCCACCCAGAATTTGCGAGGGCAAAGCGACAGTACTGCCAGAAACCGGAGTCGACGTCAGCGGTAGCGCAATGCCCGCTGGGCAATCAAGGTTGAAAGTGACAGCGGTCGGCGTTCCGCCGCGATTCTCCGAGCAGGTCAGCGTTTGGGTGGTGGCGACGGGGCCTAAAGTGCACGTACCCGTCAAAGGAGCACCGGTAATTGCACCTGCGCCCACCGCAGTAACCGTTTGAGCAAAGCCGGCAAAGGGTGCTGTCGGAGCAGTGCAAGTGGTGGTGGTCGTGGCGAGCGCGCCGGTGCCAGCACCCGCGGTAGCCACGGCTACGGCTATGGATGCGTTGCCGGTCGAGTTAATCGTAGTGCCGCCGGTAAAGGTGACAGTGGACGCCGCTGCGGGCGTATAGGCGAAGGTCGGCGCCACATCGACAACGCCCTCAACAAAGCTGAAGGTGTCAATGCCAATATAGTTGGAATTGGCACCCGTGCCGCCATTGATTACAAAATAGCGAAAGCCGATTCGTCCGCTGCCGGTGAGCGGAATGTTTTGTGCAGTGGTCAGCCGATATTCACACCATGTTTCCGGATATCCGGTCGCGTTCGGAGCCGCAGCAGGAACCACGCAAGATCCCGCCACGTTGGAAAGCGTCGGGTTGATGGTGCCCAGTAGGATGGAAAAATCACCCGTGCTGGCGTTGGTGCCGCCGGTGTTGCTGCCCGTAGTGCTGAGGCGGATTTCCAGGCGGTCGGGGTACACGCTGCTGCCGGTATTCACGCGTGACCAGAAGCGCAGCTCTGAACCAGTACCGAACTGCACCGCAGGCGAGATCAGCCAGTTGCTGATGTCGTTGGCACCAGCGACACTATTGAAGTTCGCGCCGATGTAGGCGTTAGTCGCTCCGGCTTGCGCAGGGAATACTGCAGGGTTGCCTTGAAACCAGTTACTGGTGCCTAGCGGTGTGCTGTTGTTCGTGCAGATCCACCCTACCGGGCAGGGTGGCATGCCAGCGACCACGTCGAAAGCCTGAGTAATCGTGGCATTAGGGGCAAACGCGGAGCTCGCCGCGGGCGTACTGGTGTCAGGACTGAAGCCAGGGCGCGCGGAGTTTTGCGCGGTGGCCAGAGCGGGTAAACCCAGAGCCACCGCAGCGGCGAGCAAGCAAGACTTGGCAATCATTGTGGGGTGGCCTCGTGAAATGGAGTTGACGAACCGGTGACAGGCACCACAGAAAATTGTGACGAACGGCAAAGATAGCGGATAAATGATCTGTTGCAAACTGCCTGTCCATCGTTGAATCAACCGCTTCGGCTTGCGCCGTTGAACTCGGCGCGCCAAGCTGAACGGATGAAACCCGAACGCTACCGACAACGCTTCGGCGAGCAGGTTCGCGATGGCGCTTTGGCCGCTGCGGCGGCCACTCTTGATAGCTGGCTAGCGCGCGCGCCGCAGGCATTCGAGCCACGGCTGCACCGTATTCAACTTAACCTTCTTAGTGGTGCTTACCAGCGCGCCCACGATGCCGCTGGTGGTCTCATGTCCCAAAGCGATTGTCCACCGGAGCTCGCGCTTGAGACGACGGGTTGCCTCAAGGCCTTTGCCCTGCACGATACTTTGGTGGCTTGGGCGCAGCGTTATCCCTGGCGGCACAAGATACGCGCGCAGGACCTCGCCCATATCGCGGTCAATCTAAGCGCCGTCAATGCGCACCAATTGGCCCTCGAATGGGCGGACAGTGGCGTGGCCAAAGCGCCAACCGATCCCGTTTGCCTGGTCAATCGAGCGCTGATTCTCACCTATCTGGGCCAATTTGATCGCGCGCGTGCCGATCTTGGCCAGGTAATCGCAGGCTCACCACATTCAGCCATGGCGTATTGGATCCTGGCCCGCCTGGACCGACAGACTGAGGACTCGAACCACGTAGCGGCCATTCGCCAAGCATTGGCCGCGCCTGAACTCGCCGCAAGCGAGCGCGCGTTTCTCGGCTACGCGCTGTTCAAAGAACTCGATGATCTTGGCGATCACGCTGGGGCCTGGGCGTCCCTGCAGACCGGCAGCAAAGCTGCACGCGTTGGCAGGCCCTACTCTCGAGCCACGCAGGAGCTGTTGTTCGCTGCAATCAAGCGCGCATTTGATGCGGGCATCGCTAACAATGCAGTAGGGGGAGACGAGGATCCGGTGCCGATCTTCATCCTCGGCATGCATCGTTCCGGCACCAGCCTGATTGAACGCATGTTGGGCGCTGACCCTGAAGTTTGCGACCTCGGTGAAACCGAACGTTTCTCAGTCGCGCTGCAATACGCTGCTGATTTACACTGCGAACAAACACCCGACGTATCCTTGGTTGCGCGCAGCGCTCGCATCGACTACGGGCTGGTGCGCAAGGTGTTCAACGAATCGGCTCGGATGCAGACGCAGGGCAGGCGATTCGTTACCGAGAAGACGCCAGGCAACTTCCTCAACATTGGCTTCATCGCGCAAACCTTTCCGCACGCAAAAATCCTGCACCTGCGGCGCGATCCCCTTGACCTTTGCTTCGCCAACTACCGGGAGCATTTCGGTGCGCAGGTGACGCATACCTACGCTCTGGAAGATCTGATTCACTTTCACGGCTTGTACCGGGACCTGATGCGCCACTGGCACGATCGCTACCCCGGATTCATCCTTGATATCGATTACGAGCAATTGGTGCGCGAACCGGAAGCCGAGTCGAGGCGAGTATTTGATTTCTGCGGACTGCGTTGGCAAGCGAGCGTTGTCGACGTAACGCGGCGCGTTGCCGATCCGGTCTCAACATTGAGTTCAGTGCAGGTAAGGCAAGCGATCAATACCGCCAGTATTGGTCGCTGGCGGCCCTACGCGCAGTGGCTCGGAGCGCTGACGGAAGCCTTTCCCGCTGGTTGAGATTCTGCGGCGGCCGTTTGGCCTGGCCAGGGATTGCGCACATGCGTAGCTGCGAGTTTCGCGGGCGGCGACAAACCTGGGCGCCGCGGATCACCCGCGCAGAAATCGCAGAGATCCGTGGCACACTCGGGCGACTTTCCTCATATTGATGTTCGCCTCATGTCTTTGATCGATCTGCGCAACCAGCTGGACTCCCTGGATCAACAGCTACTGGATCTGATCGGCGAGCGTCAGCGCACCATCGCCCAGATCGGAGAAATCAAGCGCAGCATGGGCAAACCATTGCGCGATTTCCGTCGCGAAAAGGAAGTGTTGGATCTCGCCGAAGCCAATGCTGCCGCACGTGGCCTGGATCGTGGGCTGGCGCACGAGCTGATGAAGTTGTTGATCCAGCACTCATTGACCACACAGGAAAATGAGCAATTGCGCGCCGAGGCGCGCGGTGATGGGCGTCGTGCATTGGTCATCGGCGGCTCCGGCCAAATGGGTCGCTGGTTCACTCGCTTTCTCGATTCGCAGGGTTTCCTCGTCGACATTGTTGATCCAGCCGCGGTTGATCCAAACGCGGCGACCATTGCGCCATACGGGCCCGATGGGTTCGCACAGCGTGCCTTCCTCGGCGATGGCGCCTTCGATCATGATCTGGTGCTGGTGGCTGCGGGTATCACGGCGAGCAACACGGTGATGATTGAGCTGGCCAGTTTGCGCCCACCCGGAGTTGTCATTGACGTTGCCTCGATCAAGGCACCGCTGACCGAGGGCTACGCTGCGTTGCGGGCGGCTGGCGTCGCCACTGCATCAATGCATCCGATGTTTGGTCCTGGCGCCGTGCTGCTCGCCGACCGTCATGTGGTTGTCATCGACCTGGGTCACCCGCGCGCCACGGCGATGGCGCGGCAATTGTTCGCCGCCACTACTGCGCAAGTGGTGGAGATGTCGCTTGGCGAGCATGACCGCCTGATGGCCGAAGTGCTGGGTCTATCGCACGCCGTCAACATTGTCTTCGCGGCCGCCCTCGCTGATGGCGGACAGGACGAGGGCCGCCTCGATCGAATTTCCAGCGCAACGTTCAATGCGCAGACCCGAGTGACGCGAGCGGTGGTCAACGAAAATCCGCATCTGTACTACGAGATTCAGTCGTTGAATCCCAACAGCCCAGAAGTACTTGAGCGCTTGGCAAGCGCTCTGGATCGTCTGCGAGCGGCGCTTGCCAATGGCGATCGAGCGGCATTTGCAGAGTTGATGCGACGTGGGCGCGGACAGCTCGGCGCAGTTTGATCGCGGTGCTTGCGACCGCACTGGTGGGAACGGCGGTTGTGGTAGCGGCCCCGGGAAATCCAGCTCCGATAAAACTCGTTACCAAAAACCCTCTTTCACATTTGATCCCGCTCTTGCCACGCGGACACTTTTTGCCGACGAACGTGATATCGCTGCGACCGATCGCGACGTACACTGCCGCTCAGCGTCACCTTGCACAGGCATTGGGGTGAGCGCTATATGACAAGCAGGTTGTGCCGATGGCGGGTTGTGACGCTAGTCTCGTTGCGACATCGTTGAGCGGCGTAATGTCCGCGGCCCGAGGTAGTCAGTTGTTCTGGGGGTTATAAGATGCACACTCGATCGTTTGGTCATGTCGTATTGCTCGTTTTGCTGACAGCACTGCTGTCGATCTCGTCGTTTTCGGCTCAGGCTCAATGCAGCGGCGACTGCATCATGAGCGACCAGTTCGAGAATGAGTTTTTTCTTCCTGGCAGCAACGCTGAAGCCGCGCGATTCCTCAATCAGACCAGTTTTGGGGCCACCAGGGCCACAATCACGGCGCTCAATTCGACTGGCTTCGAGCAATGGATCGACCAGCAGTACGCGCTGCCGCAGACACTGGCACGCCCGTTCCTGGAAGCCGTTGCCAAGGTGCGCCACGATCAAACTCGCACCATCGACCAGACCGACCGTATTCATCGTTGGTACGACACCGCCGTGGTCGCGAACGATCAGTTGCGACAGAAGATGGCCTATGCACTCGGTCAAATCATCGTCACCTCGGATCAGAACGACAATCTCTCGGGACAACCGTTGCAGATGGCCGAGTGGAACGACATCCTGGTGCGCAACGCGTTTGGCAACTATCGCGACCTGCTGCGTGAGGCATCGTTCAGTCCGATGATGGGGCGCTATCTCACCCATCTGCGCAATCGTCGCTATGAGCTGGATCCCTCATTCTCAACAATCGTGGGTTCGCCGACGACTTATGTCATCAACAGTTACACCGCTGCCAACAGCGGCAACGAGCCCGACGAAAACTATGCGCGCGAGGTCATGCAGCTGTTCTCGATCGGCCTGGAATCGCGCAATCAGGATTTCTCGCTGATCGACATTGACCCCGGCATGCCCGGCGTGCAGATTCAACCGACCTACGACCAGCAGATGATTCGCACGTTGTCACGCGCCTTCACCGGCCTTGCCTATGACTGCACCGCAAGCATCTCGGTGCAGGGCGTCAACATCGTGCAGAACTGCTCCGGTCAGCGCAACTCAACGCCGCTCGTTACGCCGCCGTGCACGGGTACGCAGTGTCGATTCTCCAACCGCAGCAACCTGTTCTTCAATGATCCGACGCGTGGCGATCTGCCCGGTGGCACGGCCAATTCCCAGGACAGCAGTCTGGTGCACCCGGATTACTTCCGGCCGATGGTCTGTTATCCGCACTACAACGACAATGGCCGCGATGTCGACCGCTTCCAATTGTCGGGCCAGGGGCCGACGAATCCGGTCAACACCTCATTCGGCGGTGGCGTGGTGATTCCTGCAGGTGTCCCCGAATCGGACAAGGCACTCACGCTCAGCGGCGCAGTGCTGGACACCTTGGAAGAGTTCCAGCCCGGCATTTCCAAGGAAACGGCACTGAACTGCAGCACCACTGATCCATTGGCATTGAATAGTACTCAGCGCCAAGAGTGCATCGACTACTGTGAAAACAATGTGCGTTCAGCAATCGACCTGCTGTTTCTGCACCCGAACACACCGCCGATGGTGGCGCGCCAGCTGATCCTGCGCTTTGTCAGCAGCAATCCGAGTCCCGCGTATATCGCCCGCGTTGCCGACAAATTCGTCAACAACGGCAGCGGCGTGCGCGGCGATCTGAAAGCGACGCTGAAGGCCGTGTTGATGGATACCGAAGCGCGCCAACCTTTCGCCGGGCAGTTCGGCAAGCCGCGTGAACCGCTGCTGCGCATGGTTGCGGTGTGGCGCAATTTTGGCTATGTCTCGGGCGGCAACACCTGCCGCAATAACAACAACAGCAGCGTCGGTAACGGCAATATCGCCTGCTGGGGCACCGCTTCGCCGCAAAACAGCTTCTTCCAGCGCCCGCTCGGTGCAAGCTCGGTGTTCAATTTCTACGAGCCCGACTATCAGCCGCCGGGTAACATCGCGAACGCGGGTCTGTACGCTCCCGAGTTCCAGATCATCGACGAAAACTCGACGATGCAGACGGCGAACGAAATGTTTCGCACCATTTGCGAGAACTATGGTGGCGACAACTGCACCGCCATCCTCACCACGCTGCCCACCGATCGAGCCTACTTGCCGTTAGCCAGTCTCGACACTTTGCCGGGCATCGCCTGCGGGCTGGATCTGGTCAACGGTTGCACCGGCGCGCATGATCGCGACATGATCGAAGAGCTCAACTTGCGCATGCTGGGCGGTCAGATGAGCGGACAGATCGGAAATCCCGCGCTGTGTACTGATCCGCTCAACTTTGGCATGAAGAGCGTGCTGCACAATTTGCTGGGCTGCGGTTTGGCCGGCAATCTCGGACAGACCGGAACCAACGCAGGTCGCGATGCTCGTCGTCGCAAGGCGCTGTATCTGATCCATCTGGTCGCCATCTCGCCCGAGTACGCGCATCAGCGCTAAGGAGCATTGCCATGAATAACTCAAAATACTCGCGGCGCGATTTCGTTCGCGGCGGCGCTTGCATGATCGCAGCGGGCGGCGTCAGCTCGTTTGTTCCCAAGCTCAACCTGATGGGCGAGGCGCTGGCGCAAACTGGTGTCGGCACCGGATATAAAGCTTTGATCTGCCTCTATCTAGGTGGCGGCAACGACTCCTGGAACATGCTGATCCCGACCGGCGACATTGGCAGCCCGCCGCAATACAGCCATGCTGATTACCTGGCGGCGCGCAATGGCCTCTACACCACTACCAACAGCGCAGGCTTGGCGATCCCGCGGGTAACCACCGCCAATGCATTGCCGCCCGCGGTGCCGCTGACCAATACCAGTGGCAACCTCGGCGTCAATCCGTTCGCGCCCGAGCTTGCCACGCTTTACAACAGCAACCGTTTGGCGTTCGTCGCCAATGTCGGCACCTTGGTGGATCCGCTGACCCGGGCCACTTACAACGCGCGCAAAAAACCGCCGGAACTCTATTCGCACAACGACCAAACCAATCTCTGGCAGATCGGCTCTGGCAGCAGCGTGCTGACACCGCAAGGCTTCGGCGGGCAGATTGCCGGTATCACCGCGCAGAGCAATCTGGTCGGCTTGTCGCCGGCCATCTCGATCGCCGGCCAGAGTCGTTTTCTGGTGGGCGAGACGCTGGCCAGCGCGCCGGTGTTTCCGTTCCAGATGTCGACCAGCACCACCACGCCGGCACCAGTGTTGAACAACTACAACTCCGGCTCCACCACTCTGGGCGAGCCACAGCGCCGCGCCGCATTGACCCAGCTGTTCAACCTTGCCTATCCCGAATTGTTCTCGCTCGAATACAAGGACATCTTCAACCGTTCGTTGCAGATGGCCGCGGTGATCAATGCCGAAATGGCGACGAATGGCACTATCACCACGGTATTTCCTGCCGGCAACAGCCTCGCCGATCAGCTACGTCAGGTCGCTCGAATGATCAAGATCAGCCGACCGTCCTCGGTCGGTGGTCCCGGCGCGATCGGTGCCAACCGGCAGGTCTACTACGTCAATGCGGGCGGCTACGACACCCATGATGGGCAGATTACTTCCACCACCGTCGCCAATGGCCACCATGGATTGCTGCAGAATCTGTCGCGAGCTGTCAGCGCATTCAACGCCGCCATGATTGAAATCGGCGCTGCCAACGAAGTGACGCTGTTCACCATGAGCGATTTCTCGCGCACCATCAATTCCAATGGCAATGGCACCGATCACGCCTGGGGCAGCGTGCAGTTCGTCATGGGCGGCGCAGTCAGCGGCGGTCAGGTGGCGGGCAGATATCCGCGCATGGTGTTGAACCTGCAGGGCGACGTCAATGGCGAATGTTTCAGCCGCGGACAGTTCTTGCCGACGACGGCGGCCGATCAGTATGCGGCGACGCTGGCACGCTGGATGGGTGTCGACAACATCAATCTGCCGCTGATCTTCCCGAACATCGACAATTTCGCTACCGGCCCATTCGCCAGCGCAGCGCTCACGCCGCAGTTCGCGAATTTCAACCGGGTGATTCCGGGGCTGTTGGCTGGCGTCAGCTGATTGGAAGTTGTAGGGTGGGCCTCGGCCCACCACGAGGGGCCGATCATCATGACGGGTTGGCTCGGGCTCGCCCGGTGGACGCTGATCGAGGGGGAAAGAATGTGCGGGACTATGCATTGACCAGATCCTTCGCGTGCAGCCTGGTGTTGTTGCTCGGTGCGTCCTCGACCTGGGCCGCGACCGGTTGTGACAATTTGTCCGGAACGCCGATCAATTTCAACGTCAGCTGGCAGCTGGACATCAAGCCGATGTTCAACGAGCTGATCAGTCCGACCGGGCGCTGCACCAGTTGCCACGGGACCGACGGTGCAGCCGGGCTTGATCTCACTGACGTAAATATTGATGCGATTTACAAAATCGTTGGCGGTGTCGTTACTGCTGGCAATCCGCTCGGCAGCGTGCTGTTCGGAAAGGTCAACTGCAGTCAGCCGGACGGGGGCTCGCAAATGCCGCTCGCTGGTGACCCATTGACGATTACCGAACGCGAACTGATCTACGACTGGATCGAGCAGGGCGCCTATGGTGAAGATCCCGAAAGCATAGACGGAGCGATTTTCCGCGATTTCATGTTCCGCAATGGCAGTGAGTCGAGCCGCTTCATGCAGCCGCAGGGCGGGTAGGCCGTCAACCCGTTGCCGTTGTGGAGCGGCTTTAGCCGCGAAGTTTTTAGCTTCAAGAGCTTCGCGGCTAAAGCCGCTGCAAACACGCGGCTCTGACGACCCCGCTGGCTCCCGGTCCGTGACGTACCTGTACTTTGGTACGGTGTGCAAGCAGGGCAAAGGTTCGGGACACTCTCGGCGGAGACCTCCGAGTAAATCCGAATGACCCTGTTGATTGTTCTTGCCGCGCTCAGCTTCCTGATGATCGTGGCCTACCGTGGCTACAGCGTGATCCTGTTCGCGCCGGTAGCGGCATTGGGTGCGGTGTTGCTGACCGACCCAGCGCTGGTAGCGCCGATGTTTACCGGCTTGTTCATGGACAAGATGGCCGGTTTTCTGAAGTTGTATTTCCCGGTGTTTCTGCTTGGCGCCGTGTTCGGCAAACTGATCGAGGTCTCCGGATTTTCCAAATCGATTGTCGCGGCAACCGTTCGCATTGTCGGCGCCCAGCGTGCGATGTTGGCGATCGTGCTGGTCTGCGCTCTGCTCACGTATGGCGGCGTGTCATTGTTCGTTGTGGTGTTCGCGGTGTATCCCTTTGCCGCCGAGATGTTTCGCCAGAGTCAGATACCCAAGCGCCTGATCCCCGGCACCATCGCGCTTGGCGCCTTCACCTTCACCATGGACGCGTTGCCCGGCACGCCGCAGATCCAGAACATCATCCCAACGGCTTTTTTTGGCACCACCGCTTGGGCGGCGCCGTGGCTCGGATCGATCGGTGCGATTTTCATTCTGGCTGTCGGACTGAGCTATCTGGACTGGCGGCGACGTGCTGCGTTGCGGGCGGGCGAGGGCTATGGCGAGAACCTGGTGAATGAGCCGACGGCGTTCACCGGTGGCGCGCTGGCGCATCCCTTGCTCGCCGTGTTGCCACTGCTTCTGGTCGGCGTGTCCAACAAGATTCTGACCACACTGATTCCGCGTTTCTACGGCAGCAGCCATGAATTTGTACCGACGGTGATGAGCAATGCCGCGCCAGTGGTGCAGGAAGTAAGCAAGGTCGCAGCGATCTGGGCGGTGGAAGGCGCGCTGCTGTTAGGCATTGCATCGGTGCTGGCGTTGGCCTGGAAGCCGGTCATTGCAAGCTTTGCCGAGTCCAGCAAAAACGCCATCGGCGGCGCCATGCTGGCGGCAATGAATACGGCTTCCGAGTACGGATTCGGAGCAGTGATCGCTGCCCTGCCGGGTTTCCTGGTCGTCGCCAAGGCGTTGTCGGCCATTCCCGATCCGCTGGTGAATGAGGCGATTACGGTGACCGCGCTGGCAGGCATAACCGGTTCGGCTTCTGGCGGCATGAGCATCGCACTTGCGGCTATGTCCGAAACCTTTATCGCCAATGCGCAGGTGGCATCCATACCGATGGAAGTGCTGCATCGAGTTGCCTCCATGGCATCTGGCGGAATGGACACGTTACCGCACAATGGCGCAGTGATCACCCTGTTGGCGGTCACCGGTTTGACCCATCGCCAGGCCTACAAAGACATTTTCGCGATCACCCTGATCAAGACCGCTGCGGTGTTCGTGGTCATTGCCATGTTCTATCTCACCGGCTGGGTGTAACGCCCGATTCGGATTGGTCGGAGCAACGCTTCTCTGTGGGAGCGCCTTGCTGCCGCGAACGCAGCCGCTGGTGCTGTATCACGCCGCACCGCCGATTGGACCAAGGTACAAGTGTTGCGCCCGGACGTGAACGTTAAAGTCCCGTTGCTCGCTCAACTGTCGCCCGTTCACCATTGAGGATTCCCATCATGCGCCACGCCCGTTTGCCCTTGACGCTCGCGATCAGCACCGCCCTGTTGCTGGTCGGGGCTCTGCCTCTGCTCGCCCAAGGTCAGGATGCGGTTGAAGGGGAAAAGCAGGAATCCCAAACCGAACCGAGTCAGTTGGGAGCGATCACGGTATCGGCGCGCAAACGTGAAGAGACTTTGCAGGAGGTCCCGGTCGCGGTCACCGCGTTCAACGAGATTGCGCTGGAAAATAACAACGTGCGCGACCTCTCTGATCTCGACGCACAGGTACCGAACTTGACGATCTACGCAGCGCGTGGGTCCAGCTCGACAGTTACCGCCTACCTGCGCGGCGTGGGACAGTCCGATCCGCTGTGGGGCGTCGATCCCGGCGTCGGTGTCTACATTGACGATGTCTACATCGCGCGCCCGCAGGGTGCTCTGCTGGACGTGATCGACGTCGATCGTATCGAAGTGCTGCGCGGCCCACAGGGCACGTTGTATGGCAAGAACACCATCGGCGGCGCCATCAAATACCTGACCAAGCCGCTGTCGCCCGACTTTGGCGCCAGCACCCAGATCACCTTCGGCAGCTACGGCCAGGCTGATCTAAAGGCCAGCGTCAATGTGCCGCTGGGCAGTGAGCGACTGATTGCGCGTTTCAGCGCCGCCTCGTTGAGCCGGGATGGCTACGGTGATAACCGTTATTCGCAGCAGCAGATCAGCGACAAGGAAATTCTGGTGGCGCGCGGCCAGCTCGGTTTCTTTGTGTCGGACGACTTCAACCTGGTGATTTCTGCCGATTGGCTCGACGACCAGTCAGGAGTGCGGGGTGCGCAGCGGCTGAACGCGTTCAATCTATTCGATCCGCTGCGAACACCGCCGTTGAACAGTCGTTACGACACCCTCAGCGGCATGCCCAATGTCAACGACACGCAGATGGATGGCGCTTCGCTGACTGCAAATTGGACGATCAACGAAAGTTGGTGGTTCAAGTCGGTCACTGCCTTTCGCGAGTCCGATACCAATACTTACATCGACTTCGATGCGCTGCCCAACAAGATCGTCGACGTGCGCGCGCTCTACGCCGATGAGCAGCTGTCGCAGGAATTCCAGTTCAATTATCAGGGCGAGAATCTGTACGGTGTGTTTGGCCTGTATCTGTTCGACGGCGAAGCCGGCGGCACGGTGTTCAACAACTTCCGCAATCTCGCGTTCGGTACCACCAATGGCGTGGTCTATACCGAGTCGATCGCGGTCTATGGCGAAGGCACCTGGAGCTTCACTGACAAGCTCAGCCTGACCGCGGGCCTGCGTTTCACCGATGAAACGAAAGAGGCCGATGTTCTCAACCGGTCCTATGCCAATGCCAATTTCATTACGCCGATCTTCACTTCGACGGACTTCCGCGACGAGGTGAGTTTCAGCAACGTCTCGCCCAAGATCTCGCTCGACTACACCACCGACAACGGTACCTTGATCTACGGCCTGGTCAGCCGGGGCTTCAAGAGCGGCGGTTTCAATATCCGCGCCAATGTTGCTGCGGTGCCCGAGTCGGCAAATCCGTTCGATGACGAGTCGGTGACCAGCTTCGAAGTCGGCGTGAAAGCCGGGTTGCTCGATCAGACGCTGTTCCTCAACGCGGCGGCGTTCTACAACGACTACAAAGACATACAGCTGTCAGTGTTCAGTGCCTATGATTCCAACGGCGATGGCGAAGACGACGCGTTCTTCGGTGACTTCACCAATGCCGGCAAGGCGACAGTGAGCGGAGTTGAAACCGAGTTCCAGTGGCTGCCCTCCGAGCACTGGAGCATCCACGGCAATCTCGCATTTCTGGATGCCGAGTACGACGAGTTCATCACCCGCGGCGTTAATGTCGCAAACGCACAGAAGTTCACCAATGCGCCGGACATGTCGGGTGCGCTGTCGGCACAGTACAACTTCGATGCCTTCGACGGCACCTTGTCGGCACGCATCGGTGTGAGTTATCAAGATAAGGTGTACCCGACCACTGATCTGAGCGAGGCGATCGCGCAGAAGGACTACGCGCTCTACAACGCCGGACTCATCTGGCGCGGCCCGGCGAGTCCGTGGACGGTGTCGTTGCAAGGCAGCAACTTGTTCGACAAGGACTACAGAACCACCGGCTACAACATTCCCGTGCTCGGCATACTTACTGGCTTCTACGGCGCACCGCGCACGTTTTCACTCAGTGTCGGCTACCAGTTCGACTAAGGCGTCGCGCAGAAATAATGCGCCTCTTTTGCACGTGACACTCTTGCTGCTCTTTTAACCCGCCAAAACCTGCGGTTTTTCGCCCCCTGACTCAGGGGGCTATCGCGGCTCCGGACTTGCTCAGAGGTTGCCTAACGCCTGCTGTATCGTCGCGACCGCCGCCCGGCGCGGGGTCGCGGCGAGGATACTGCTTCCGTCGATGAAACTCATGCTGATCAAATTCTCTCCGTTCGGCCAGCGCCAATACAGGTTGGCCGCTTTTTTCGCACTCGCCGCACTCGCCGCCTGCAGCGAGCGTGCGCCGCCGTTGCCCGCGCTGAAGATCGATCCGAGCCGAGTCACGGTGTCCGGAATTTCGTCAGGCGCCTATATGGCGCATCAGGTACACATCGCATGGTCGACGCGCATCGCCGGCGCGGGACTGATCGCTGGTGGGCCGTATGGCTGCGCCGCTGGTCAACTGGATCGGGCACTGAAGTTGTGCACAAGGGCGACAGAGTCCGGCCCCGACATTGCGCCACTGGTGCGAAACACCATTGCGCGCACCAGCGAAAAATCGATTGATCCGCTGCAAGGATTGGCAGAGGATCGCGTGTGGATCTTTCATGGCGATGCCGACACCACGGTTGCGGCGCAAGTCAGCGCAGCAATCGCTCCGTTCTACCAGGCATTGTCGGACAAGGCGCAGGTGCACAACGTCACCCGCGCCGGGGTTGCGCACACGTTCCCAACCGCGCAACCAGGAGGCGACTGTGGGCAATCGCAGTCGCCTTACCTGGGCAATTGCCGCTTCGACGCTGCTGGCGAGATCTTTCGCCATGTTGTTCTCATTGCAGGTGAGCCCGAGTCCAACGCCCACGGCGTGGTGGTGCCGTTCGATCAGGATGCGTTTCTGGTTGAAGGCGCAGACGCACGCATGTCCAACACAGGCTATGTCTACATTCCAGAACAGTGTCGAATGGCCGAATGCGGGGTGCACCTCGCATTCCATGGCTGCCTGCAGTCCGCCGAAAACATCGGCATGGAATTTGTCGAGCACGCCGGGTACAACCGGTGGGCCGATCTGGCCGGCGTAGTGGTGATCTACCCGCAGACACGCGCCAGCCTGATGCCGTTGAACCCCAAGGCGTGTTGGGATTGGTGGGGATACACCGGCAGCAACTACGACACACAGCACGGCGCGCAGATTGCGTGGGTGGGTCGCGTGCTCGATCAGCTCGGTGTGCATGCACCCTGAGCCTACATGCGTATTGACGTAGGCCGCGCCTAGGTCCTCGTTGCACACACACCCTACACTGGCACCATGATCTCCTCACTCACTGTCTTGCTTGCCGGCCTGCTTTGGGTTGCTATGCTGTTCGGCGTTGCGGTGTACGGCGAACGCAGGGCCGATCGACTGGCGCGGCAGTGGCCGCTGATCTACGCCTTGTCACTGGCGGTCTACTGCACTTCATGGACGTTCTACGGCACCGTCACCCAGGCAGCACGCTGGCAAACCTGGCTGCCTCCGACCTTCATCGGTACCATAGCGTTGTTCGTCTTTGGCACTCGTTTTCTGTCGCGCCTGGCCGAACTGGCGCACAGCGAAAACAGCGCCTCGTTGGCGGACCTGATTGCGGCGCGCCTGGGCAAAAGTCGCGCACTGGCTTCCACCATAACCGCAGTTGCCGTTTTCGGTATGGTGCCGTATGTCGCGCTGCAGCTCAAAGCGGTCGCGATGAGCTATGCCCTGCTTACTGGCGCAGGCGTCAATGCGCCGCCGGCGTGGCAGGACTCGGCTTTCTGGGTCGCGCTGACCATGATGGCTTTTGCGTTGTTGTTTGGCACACGACGTGCCTCGGCCACCGAGCACAACCGCGGTCTGATTCTCGCCATCGCGTTTGAATCGTTGTTCAAATTGGCGGCGTTTCTGGCGGTGGGTTGGTTTGCGATCAGCGGTATCGGCGCTGCGCAGGTAGCAATGCCCGCTTTGCCTATCACGCAACTGATCGGGCGCCCGGATGGTGGGTTTTTCGCGTTGGTCGGTCTGGGCGCATTGGCCATGTTCACGCTGCCGCACCAGTTTCATGTCGGCACCGTGGAGCTGCGCGACACCGCGCATTTGCGCACCGCGCGCTGGATGTTTCCCTTGTATCTGATTTTGATGGCAGTGCCGATTCTGCCGCTGGCATTGATCGGCCACGCCCGACTTGGCGCGACGTTTCCATCGGATCTCTACACCCTTGGCTTGCCCCTGGCGGCGCAGCAGCCAGCGCTGGCGATGTTTGCGTTTCTGGGCGGACTGAGCGCAGCCACCGGCATGGTGATCCTGGCCGCGATCACCCTGTCGATCATGATCGCCAATCATTGGATCGCACCGTATTTTTTGCGCGTGGCGACGCAGTCGGGCGATACCGACCTGCGACCGGTTGTGTTGGCGCATCGCCGCGTTGGCATTGTGCTGGTCATCGGCTTGGCCTATGGCTACAGCCGCGCGATGGGTGCCAGCGATGCCCTTGCCGATATTGGCGCCTTGTCGTTCTCGGCTCTGGCACAGTTGGCGCCAGCTCTGATCGCCGCGGTGTATTGGCCGAAGATCGGCGCGCGCGCGGTTCTGGCCGGATTGTGCGTAGGTGCGGCGACCTGGCTGTGGCTGCTGCTGGTGCCGGTGGCACAGCAGGCAGGTGTGCTGCCCGATCTGGCGCACTTGGGCATGCCGGAATGGCTGACACCGCAGCAATTTCTTGGCTTGCACGCGCTCGATCCGCTGGCGCGCGGTGTACTGCTCAGCCTGCTCGGCAATGTGTTGGCCATGCTGCTGGCGATGCGTACGTGGCGGCCGCAGGTGGTGATGCCGAGCGACGGCATCAGTGTCGGCGCCTTGCGCGATCTGGCGCGTCGCCTTTTGTCCGGCCCTCAACTCGACCAGTTGTTTGATGAGCAGGACCGCACGCAACTGGCTACCCCTTCGCTGGTGGCTGGATGCGAGCGCGAATTGGCTGCCGTAGTCGGCGCTGCGAGTGCGCGACTATTGGTCGATGCCGCACGCGGAGGCCAGAGCGCCCCGCTGGATACGGTGGCAACCTTGGTCGGCGCCGCTTCGCAGGCGCTCCGTTTCAATCAACAACTGCTGGAAGCAGCTTTACAGAACATGAGCCAGGGCATCAGCGTAGTCGACAATGATCTGCACCTGGTGGCGTGGAATGAACGCTACGCCGAGTTCTTCGACTATCCGCAGGCTTTGTTGCAAGTGGGGATGCCGGTGCAGACCTTGGTTCAATTCAACGCCGAGCGCGGCCTGCTTGGATCGGGCGAAGTTGAAGTGCTGGTGCAGCGACGACTGCTGCACATGCGTCAAGGCACCCGGTACGTGTCGGAGCGGCTTTTTCCGGACGGGAGCGCGGTCGAGATTCGTGGCAACCCGATGCCGGGCGGCGGGTTTGTCGCCACTTTTACCGATGTCACCGCATTCCGCAGCGCCGAGGTCGCGCTCAAGCGCGCCAACGAAACACTGGAGCAACGGGTCACCGAACGCACGCGCGAATCGGAGACGGCGCGTGCCGAAGCCGAGCGTGCCAATCTTGCCAAGAGCCGATTTCTGGCTGCGGTCAGTCACGATCTGCTGCAGCCAGTACATGCGGCGCACCTGTTCGCGCATGCCCTGTCTGAACAACTGCGGCACGCGCAGTACGAACAAGCCGTGCGCAACATTGAAGGCGCTCTGACTTCAGCCGAAGGGTTGCTCGCCGGCCTGCTGGATATTTCGCGACTGGGCGGCGGCGGCATGACGCCGCAGCCGCAGTCCTTTTGTCTCAGCGAAATGCTGTCGAGCCTGACCAGCGAGTTTTCCGTACTTGCCCGCGAACGTGGCATCGCGCTGCACGCGGTGCCTTGCCGGGCTTGGGTATACAGCGACCCGCAACTTCTGCGTCGAGTACTGCAAAACTTCCTTGCCAATGCCGTGCGCTACACGCAAAGCGGTCGCATCCTGATCGGCTGCCGGCGCGTTAGGGCGAACGTGCGCAGCGCGGGTGAGGAACAAAACGACGCAGCCCTGCGCATTGAAGTATGGGACACCGGCCCGGGCATCGCTGAAACACATCGCGAACTCATCTTCGAGGAATTTCGTCGCCTCGATCACGGTGGTCAGGGGCTGGGATTGGGACTGGCGATCGCCGAACGCATTGCGCGTCTGCTGGACCATCGCCTCGGACTACGCTCGCGCCTCCAACGCGGCAGCGTATTTTCGATCGAACTGCCGCGGGCGAGTCCGCTGCAGGTCGCGCCGACGCAGACGCCGATTCCGACCCGCTTGGTCAATCGAGTGCGTGTTCTGGTCGTCGACAACGACGATGCGGTGATGCGCGGCATGCTTTCCCTGCTTGAAGGCTGGCATTGCGATGTGCTGGTCGCTCGCAATGCGCGTGAGGCCGAAACGCTTGCAGATGCCACGCCGACGGATCTATTGCTGCTCGACTACCACCTCGATGCCGGTGACACCGGACTCATGCTCCTGGACAGGCTGCGGCAGCGCGTCGGCGATGTACCGGCGATCATCATCAGCGCCGATCATGGCGAAGCGCTGCGGCATGCCGTCGCTGCCGCCGGCAGTCATCTGCTGCACAAGCCGCTAAAACCGCTCGCGCTGAAATCGTTGATGGCCAGATTGCTCGGGCCGCGCCAGCGTGGCGGTTAGGGAACCCCTGAACAAGTCCGGAGCCGTGCTAGCCCCCTGAGTCAGGGGACAAAAAACCGCAGGTTGACCAGCTCCTCTGCTGAGAGCGGGGGTTTGGCAAGCAATAAGCAGTGTAGCGAAGACGAAGTGGTGACTTGTTCAGACCTTCCTTATTGCCGCAATCAATCTTCGAAACCATGCGCGAACAGTGGCAACAACACGGCGAGGTCCGCTAGCACCGCTGCGTCCATTTTCAGAATGCCATGCGCCAGCGGACGCGCGCGCAACATGTTGGCGGGCAGGTCGTTCAAGCTGTGGTACTGCGGATAGATGCCCCCCGCGCCATTCTCCCAGGTGAATGCAGCTGGTATCTGGGCGTTGATGAAGTACCAATGGTCCGAGTAAGCCTGAGTGGCGGCGATGGCGACCAGGTTCAGCTCCGGCGCATAGGTCAGGGCGGCATCGGTATACATCGCCAGAACCCCCGCCTGGGATTGCGCGCTGGTGGTTTCCACCCTTGCAGTCAGCGTGTCGTCAATGGCATGTCCAATCATGTCGAGATTCAACATGTGCTTGACGCGTGTGATCTCGCCGGAGTTCTGCAGCGATATCACGTAGCGACGGCTGCCCTCCAGTCCCTGCTCCTCGCCGGAGAAACACATGAACAGAATGCTCCGCGCGGTCGGCTGTTCGGCGAATGCGCGTGCCAGTTCGATCACGCCCGCGCAGCCAGACGCATTGTCGTTGGCGCCCGGTTGTGGATTTGTAGTATCGCAGCGTACGATGTTGCGCGAATCGTAATGCGCGCCGACAACGATCCACTCGTCCGGCAGAGTTTCGCCGCGCTTGATACCGATCGGGTTGTAAGCAGTAATCGCCGCTGGCGGCGGCGAACACGTGCTGGCCGTCACCGACATGTTGAAAGCAAAACTCTGCGGTTGCAGCCCGCTGTCGGCAAAACGCTGCAGCACCCAGTCATGCGCAGCAATCAGGCCTGGATTGAACGTATTGCGATTGAATGCAGCCAGGTCGCTCATGGTGTCGAACCAACGATTTGCATCGATGCGCGCAAGCAGATTCTGCACCTTGGCGACAGGCGGCAAAACGCCTTTGGATCTGCGCTGATTGCGCACCTCACGCGCTACCACGCCATTGCTCGGCAACGGCTCGCCGGTGATCGCCGCGCCGCGCGTCGCCTGAACCAACACCGGCGACTTGCGGACGATCTCAAAACCACCGACGGCGGCAATCGCGGGTTCATGATCGTGCAGCGTGCAGACATGATCGCGCACCACCACTTCATCGAATGCCAGCTCAGGCGGGCCAGGTTTTGCGCGCTCGTCCTTCAGCCAGCCCGCCAACGACTCGGGGGTCACGCCGAGTAGCATCTCATTGCCAAATTCGGCCGACCAGGCAACCCCGGGCGCTTGCTTCAACGCCTCGACGCGATCGGCACCCAGCGCATGGATGTTCACGATCACTGTCGGCACCGGACCGCCACTGGCGAACGCAATCGCGGGAGCGCAGATCAGCAGGGCGAGCAGGGTAGGGCGCATAGCGTGCAAAGTAGCGCCTGCTTGACCGCAGCGACAGTGCTGCCGGTCACGACACTGGGGACTATTGATCCAACTTCATCCGTTTCGCCAACTCAGGAACGGCCTGGAATGCGAAGGCCTTTCCTTCGCGGACCTTCCGCACAAAATTCATGCCGGCAAGATCCAGCAAATCGCTGCGTGCCGTTTGGTAAGACACCTGATGTATGCCTTGATGCTCTGCGATCCGATAAAATTGAGTTGGGTTCTTAAGCGCGTGGAGCAGCAGCGCTCTCTGGCGATGATTTAGCATAGCTGCAAGCTTGCTGTTCGCCTTCAACAGCCTTTTTGCCTGTTCGCGCACCTCTGTTTTTCGCTTGACGTAACCGCGAAAGCCTTCGACCGCTAGCTCCAGTACACGAAGTTGATGGTCCACAAAATAACCCAAGTCGCTCTCGTCATCCTCGGTCCAGAGATACGCCAGAGCGTATTGCTTGGGCGCCTTGCGCAACACCGAGGAGATCGAAAGGAACTGGGTGAGCCAGTATCCCGATCTGCCCATCGCCCAGTAGAAAAGCGCTCGCGCGACGCGACCATTGCCATCGACAAAGGGATGGTCATGGCCAATCTGGAAATGTAGACAGATGGCCCTCACTATTGGATGTAGAAATTTGTTTGACTCGATGCTATTCGCAAAAGTGCAGAGGCTCTTGATTCGGGCTTCGAGCTCGTGCGCGGGCGGCGGATCGTGCAGCAGAGTACCGTCATTGCGATCGTATACTTGAATAGCCTCGTCGCGTCGGCGAAATCGCCCTACGCAAGTTGGATCATCGAGCGTGTCGCCACAGATGATCTGGTGGATGTCCAAGATTTTCTCGAGCGTTAGCGGCTCGCCATACCATTGCTGAATCTGCCGCATGGCGTGGTAGTTGTTGAAGATCATCGACTCGCTGCGGTCTCGTGGCGCCCGGCCAGTGCGCAGCATTTCCTTTGCAACGACTCGCGTTGTGGAGGCGCCCTCCAATTGTGACGAGGTCATCGCCTCCTCAATCAGCGAACGGATGAGATGGCCTTTATGCAATTCCTGATCCTCTCCACGGGTAATGCCAAGAATGTTGCCCGCTGCTTCTCGATCCAGGAAATGCAGGCGCCTTAACATTGAGTCGCTCAATGCAATCGAGAACGGCTTCCCGGATTTATCCAGCAGGTCCAGAGACTGTCTGCCAGCATTGCGCGCGAACTTGATTGAAAGCCACCAACGCTCAGTACTCAATCCCTTCGGCGGGGTTGAGCGCAGCAGATCCCAGTGCAGGTATTCTCCTGACACTTCCGCATCAATCGGCGTTTGACTCGCAAAAACCGTGATCAGCGCTTCGGGGTCGCTGTTTATTAACGTTTTCAATGATGGTGCGTGACGCGGCAATCTCATCAGGCTTTCCTGGAGCAAGTGTCAACTATCTACTAATTTCACGAAAATTAGTAGATAGTTGACACTTGAAGCCAGAAGCGCAATACAACTACATGTTTCTATTATAATTTCTTCATTTCAAGGGGCCAGGAAGACGAGCCAGCAAGTGTCTGCGACGCGCTCAGGCTGCCTTGACGACTTTCACCGGCGCCCGCCACGCCGCCAACAACTGCGCCCACTTCGCGCGCGCCTTGATCAGATGCGCTTCCTTGACGTGTCCGTAGCCGCGAATGTGCTCGGGAATCTCGGCGATCTCGACGGCCAGGGCGTGGTTGCTGTGGTCCAGGGTGGCGATCAGTTCGTCGATCGATTGGCTGTAGTCGACGATCAGCTGGCGCTCCATGCGGCGCTCTTCGGTGCGGCTGAACACATCCAGAAAGCTGCCGCGAAAGCGCCGAGCCCAGGCCATCAGTCTGAACGCCTTGAAGACCCAAGGGCCGTACTCGGCTTTGCGCAGGTGGCCATCGGCATCTTTCCTGGAGAACAGCGGCGGCGCCAGATTGAATTTGATTTTGTAGTCGCCATCGAAAGTTTCGCGGATGCGTTTTTCGAAATCGCCCGTGGTGTACAGGCGCGCGACTTCGAACTCATCCTTGATCGCCATCAGCTTGAACAAATAGCGCGCGACCGCTTCGCTGAGTCCGTTCATGCCCGGCGCTTTCAGTGCTTCGGTGCTGCGCACCTTTTCCACCAGTGATCGATACTTTTCGGCGTACGCGCGGTCCTGGTATTCGGTCAGAAATTTCTCGCGCAGCGCGATGCTCTCGTCGAGCGTGGTGGCGAGATCGCCGAAGCCTTCAAACGCCGCCGCAGTGGCAAGCGCCGCTGTAGGAGCGGTGCGATCGGCGATGGTCGAGGCACCTTGCGGAATCGCGGCTGATGCCGTTCCCACAGGACCAACGGCCACGAACTCGGCAATCGCTGGCGCGGTTTTCGCGCCAGCCGCTTTCTTTACCGCTGCCATGTCGTGCGCCGCCATGCGGCCCCAGTTGAAAGCCTTTTTGTTCATCTCGATGGCGGCGCCATTCAACTCGACTGCGCGCATCAGCGCTTCCAGCGACACCGGCACCATGCCCTTCTGCCAGGCATAGCCGAGCATGAAGGTATTGGTGGCGATTGAATCGCCGATCAGGGCAACGGACAGATCGGTAGCGTCGACCAGCTCCGGCGCGCGCCCGCCCGAACCTTGCTTGACCGCCTCGACGATTGCGCCCGATGGAAACACCATATCGGTATTGCGCGTGAATGTGCCGGGCATCGCCTCATAAGTGTTGAGCACACAGGTGGTGCGATCGGAGCGGATTTTGGACAGTGCCCAGTAGTCGTTGACCACGACCATGTCGCAGCCAAGCACCAGGTCGGCTTCACCGGCAGCAATGCGCACCGCATGGATGTCTTCCGGCGTGCGCGCCACGCGCACATGCGTGGTCACCGCGCCGCCTTTTTGCGCCAGACCAGTCTGATCAAGTACCGAAGTGCCCTTGCCTTCCAGATGTGCGGCCATGCCGATCAGTGCACCGATCGTCACTACACCGGTGCCACCGATGCCTGTCACCAGAATGTTCCAGGGCTGATCGAGATTGGTATGCGCCACCGGCATCGGCAGCAGTGAGAAATCGACCTCCGCGCCGGACCCCTTTTTCTTCTTCAGCCCACCGCCATGGACGGTGACGAAGCTCGGGCAGAATCCCTTGACGCAGCTGAAGTCTTTGTTGCAATTGCTTTGATCGATTTCGCGCTTGCGGCCGAACTCGGTTTCCAGCGGCAGGATTGCGACGCAATTGGACTTCACGCCGCAGTCGCCGCAGCCCTCGCAGACGGCCGCATTGATAAACGCACGCTTGGCCGGATCGGGCATCTTGCCGCGCTTGCGGCGGCGGCGCTTTTCCGCGGCGCAGGTCTGATCGAAGATCAGCACCGACACGCCGGGCATCTCACGCATGCGTTTTTGCACAGCATCCAGCTCGTCACGATCGATGAATTCCACGCCCTCGGGAAACACTTCGGGGCGCGACCATTTCTCGATTTCATCGCTCATCACGATGATGTGCTTGACGCCCTCGCTGCGCACCTGATGCGCGATATCGGGCACCGTGAGCGTACCGTCGACCGGCTGTCCGCCAGTCATCGCGACCGCATCGTTGTACAGAATCTTGTAGGTGATATTGACCTTGGCCGCGATCGCCTGACGGATGGCAAGCGAACCCGAATGAAAATAGGTGCCGTCGCCCAGATTCTGAAAGACGTGCTTCTCGTCGGTGAACGGCGCCTGTCCGCACCAGGTCGTGCCTTCGCCGCCCATCTGCGTGAAGGTGTCGGTGCGCCGATCCATCCAGGTCACCATGTAGTGGCAGCCGATACCGCCGAGCGCGCGTGAACCTTCCGGGACCACGGTGGACGTATTATGCGGGCAGCCCGCGCAGTAGTGCGCAGCGCGCGGAAAATTGGCGCGCGGCAAGGCCAGCTCGCGCTCTTTGGCGGAGATCCATTTCAGGCGATCTTCGATGGTTTCGGAAGTAAAAAAGCGCGCCAGTCGCTTGGCGATCACGCGCGCGATGCGTGCCGGTGTGAGTTCGTTGGTGCTCGGCAAAATCCATTCATCGGATTCGTCGTACTTGCCAACTATGCTCGGGCGCGTCGCGTGATCCCAGTTGTACATCGCTTCCTTCATCTGCGACTCGATGAAGCTGCGCTTCTCTTCAACGACGATGATGTCTTCCAGTCCCTTGGCAAATTCACGGATGCCGTGCGGCTCCAGCGGCCAGGTCATGCCGACTTTGTATACGCGGATGCCGATGTCCTCGGCGGAGCGTCGATCGATGCCGAGATACTCCAACGCCTGCAGTACATCCAGATAGCTCTTGCCGGTGGTGACGATGCCCAGTCGCGCGCGTTTGGAATCAATCACCAGCTTGTCAATGCCATTGGCGCGCGCAAATGCTATGGCGGCCTGCGTTGCAAACTGGTGCAAACGCATTTCCTGATCCAGCGGTGGGTCCGGCCAGCGGATATTCAGACCGCCAGGCGGGAGCACGAAGTCCTCCGGGATCACGATATCGAGTTGATGCGGATTGACGTTGACGCTGCCTGAGGATTCCACGGTCTCGGCGATGGTTTTGAAACCGACCCAGCGACCGCTGAAGCGGCTCATCGCCCAGCCGAGCAGGCCCATATCCAGGATGTCCTGCACACCGGCCGGATTGAGCACCGGCATCAAGGCTGATACGAACTCATGCTCCGACCCATGCGGCAGTGTGGATGAGCGACAGGCATGGTCATCAGCCGCCAACGCCAGCACGCCACCAAACTTCGAGGTGCCGGCAGCGTTGCCGTGCTTGAACACGTCACCGCAGCGATCGACGCCAGGACCCTTGCCGTACCACATCGAGAACGCGCCAGCGTATTTCGCGCCGGGAAACAGGTTGGTCTGCTGCGAGCCCCACACCATCGTCGCTCCCAGGTCTTCGTTGATACCCGGTTGAAATTTAATGTTGGATGCGGCCAGGTGTTTTTTTGCCTTCCACAGTTCCAGATCGAAACCACCCAGCGGCGATCCGCGATAGCCGGAGATAAAACCGGCAGTGTTGAGGCCCGCGGCACGGTCACGCATCTGTTGCATCAGCGGCAGACGCACCAGTGCCTGCACCCCGGAAAGGAAGATGCGGCCTTCCTCGCGCGTGTACTTGTGTTCCAGGGTGTAATCCGGGTCGATGATCGGATCCGTTCGAGACATGGAGACACTCCGGTGGCACAGATTGATAAGGCGCGCAGTCTATCGTAGGCGCTACGCGAGCGGCTCCAGCGAATGAGTCATTGTGGGAGCGGCTCTAGCCGCGAAGCACTTGCCTCTGTTGCGGGAGCTGAAGCAGCCCCAAGCCTCAGCTCTGCCGCTGACCTACAACAATCAAATGGGTCAGCCTCTGCGCAAACTGCGGCGCTCACTTCCTTGCAACTCAAGCCACAGCCAACTCAACCCGGTTGCGGCCGTTCTGTTTGGCGAGGTAGAGCGCCTGATCGGCGCGGTTGATCAATGACTCCAATGAAACTTCCTCATGCGACAGCGATACCGTCACGCCCATGCTCACGGTGATCGGAATCGTCGAGTCGCCGATCGGAATGCGCAGTGCTGACACCGCTCGCTGCAGCGTCGTTGCCCGACGCAGCGCCACTTGCGCGGTCAGGGGCCCGAGCAGGATCAGGAACTCCTCCCCGCCGATTCGACCGAGCACGGCGCCACTCTCACATTTCTCGGCCAATGACGTCGTCAATCTGCGCAGAACCTCGTCGCCGACTGCATGCCCAAATCGATCATTGATCTTCTTGAAATGATCAATATCGACAAGTATCAACGCATAGCCCATGCGTTCATTGCGGCGCTTTTCCAGGTCGCGACTGCCGCGATCGAAAATGTAGCGTCGGTTGTAGGCGCCGGTCAGTGGATCGCGAATCGAAAGTTCATACAGCTCGCGATTGGCCTTCTCAAGTGCGTTGTTCTGTTCCTGCACGCGCTCGGTCTGACGCGCCACTTCGATCACCAGCTGCTCGCGTTGGTGAACCAGGGCGGCGAAGCGCCAACGCGCCACGATCCAGACCACGAGCAGCGTGGTACAGATCGTACCCAGCACAAACTTCCACGACTGCCAGAACGGATCATCCATAGCGAATTCGCCGGGCATGTTGGAACAAGCTTGGAATAACCATGGGCGGATCGTATGCCATTGGTGGATTTTATGCCGGATCGGGCTGCAACGGCAGCGCTCAGTATCCCGCCGCTTGCCCGTCCTTGCGTCCTTCCGAAGCGCCGACATAGACGCGGTTGTTGGCGTCCCATTGGATCGCCTGATAGCCGCCATATGGCCCATCGGCGAAAGTGACGCGGTGCCCTTTGCGCATCAGGGCGCGGATGGTTTCGTAGCCGAACCCGGTTTCCAGATTGATCTCGCCGCCATTTTCCATGGCAGTCACCTGCCCGGTGGGCTCGGTCGAGCCTTCGTGTTGCAGACGCGGCGCATCGCCAGCCTCCTGCAGGTTCATATCAAAATCGATCAGGTTCAAGACGATCTGTACGTGGCCCTGCGGTTGCATGCCGCCGCCCATCAGTCCGAAACTGACGAAGGGTTTGCCATCCTTGGTGATAAAGGCCGGAATGATGGTGTGAAACGGACGCTTGCCGGGCGCAAACGAATTGGGATGAGCTTTCTTCAACACAAACATTTCGCCGCGGTCCTGCAGGATGAAACCCAGTCCCGGCGGCGCCATGCCAGACCCCATGCCGCGATAATTGGACTGGATCAGCGAGACCATGTTGCCGTACCCATCGGCAGTGGTTAGATAGATCGTGTCACCCGCCTCCAACGGTGGGTGTCCGGCATCCACGGCCAGTGCGGCACGTTCCATCGAAATCAGTTTGCGGCGTTCGGCCGCGTAGCCCTTGTCGATCAATCGCGCTACCGGAAGCTCTGCAAACGCCGGATCGGCGAACCACTGCGCACGATCTGCGTAGGCCAGTTTCTTGGCTTCGGTAAGCAGATGTAGATGCTCGACGCTGCCAAAGCCGTAGGACCTGATGTCATAGCCTTCCAGGATGTTGAGCATGGCCAGCGCGGCGATGCCTTGTCCATTCGGCGGCAGTTCCCAAACATCGTAACCGCGATAGTTGGTCGACACCGGTTCGACCCATTCGCCCTGGTGCGCGGCCAGATCCCCGGCGCTCAGGAAACCGCCCTGCGCCTTGATGTAATCACCTATGGTCTGAGCAATTTCGCCCTTGTAGAACGCATCGCGACCGTCCTTGGCAATGGCCGACAAGGTGCGTGCAAGATTCGGGTTGCGCCACATCTCACCTTTGGCTGGCGCGCGCCCGTCGTGCGTGAACTGCTCACTGAAACCCGGAAACTTCGACAGCCGCGGCACCGACAGCGCCCAGTAATGTGCGATCAGTTCGGTTACCGGGAAACCGCTGTTCGCGTATTCGATCGTGGGCGCCAGCAATCGTTTCATTGGCAGTTTGCCGAACTTCGCGTGCAGCGCGAACCAACCATCAACTGCGCCCGGCACGGTCACTGGCAATGGTCCGTGTGGCGGAATGTCCTCGATGCCTTGCTCCTCAAACCAACGCAGTGTCAGTGCCTGCGGCGAACGCCCGGAGCCGTTGTAGCCATGAAGTTTTTTCGATTTCGCATCCCAGACGATCGCAAACAAATCGCCGCCTACGCCGTTGCCAGTGGGTTCCATCAGGCCCAAAGCGGCGTTTGCCGCGATTGCAGCATCGACCGCGGTTCCGCCCTGTTTGAGTACATCCAGGCCGATCTGCGTCGCCAACGGATGCGATGTCGCCACCATGCCATTGGCCGCAATGACTTCGGATCGCGTTGCAAACGATTTTCCAGTGACGCGGTCGGCCGCGTGGGCAGTGCTGGCGAGCACCAGCAGCGACGTCGACAGGGTCAGCAACGAGAAGCGCACATAGGTAATCGAAAATCCATGCATATCGGACGCACCTGAAGTTGAAGGCGAGGCGCGAGCTTGCGCGCCGAATGCGAAGCTGTCGAGGGACGACCGTAATGGCGGCAGTCCGGCCCATCAAAAACTGCAACCAGCAACAAATGCATGTGACGATCTCACAGCAAATATACCAAACGATCACAGGCACCGCCTTAGCCTGTTTTCGGGCTGAGGTCATGGCACTTTGTTCGCCGCGGCAGCCTTGGTCCGTGAATATCTGGGTACGAGAGCGGGATCGCGCAATCGCGATTCCAACGGCATCAGGCCAAGAATCGTGGGGTGGGCAATGAGTTCCGCAGAGTGCGTAGTCGACAGGGTTCCAGAGACGCAGATCAGCCACCGACGTTCTCACCACTTGGACGAGGCGCATGGCGGCGGGCGACCAGAGCGCGCTCAATTCGCTGTACGACTCCACCATCGATCGCCTCTATACGGTCGCATGTCGGGTGCTGGGCAACCGCGCCAATGCTGAGGAAGCGGTGTGCGATTGCTATCGGCAAGCCTGGGAACACGCCTGCAAATATGCTGCGCAACGTGGCACGGCGGCGGCGTGGTTGTCGGTAATTGCACACTCGCGCGCCCAGGATTTGCGCCGCCGCCGCTCTGCGTAGAAGTTTGAATGTCTGGGCCCTGCAAGCGGCTGCCGCGATCACGCCGACCCCAATGGTTTACCCGTGGTCGACTGGCTTGATGCAATGACCCAAGGCGGTGCCGTGCGCCGGGCGCTTGCCCAGCTGTCGTTGGAATAACGTCAGCTGATCCGCCTCGCCTATGTCGAAGATCTTTCACACTCCGAAATAGCCGAGTAAACCGGCCTGGCGCTGGGCACGGCAAAGTCCAGTATCCGCCGCGGGCTGATACGGCTGCGCGAATTTCTCGGGGCACGTCTGATCGCCGTGATCGGTCTGATTATCCCGCGATCAAGCAGAACCTGGCTTCGCACGCCAACACGCAGCAGGTGATTGCTGGCGCTGGCTTTGCACCCGCTCAACCCTCGATGATCATATTCAGCCAGACGGATCCCCGGTCTGCTGCTCGCATTGACTGCGTGCACGTTTGCGGCCCCAAGCCCCTCCGACACAGCGCACCCGACACGAGTGCACCCGACACGAGCGCAGCAAAAAAGGATGATCGCGGCGTCAACGCCGGCGCCGTTGCCGCCACCCTGGCCGAGGCCGAAAGCGTGTGCGAGACACTGCACGACCTGGCCGCGCGACGCAAGCAGGCGTGCTGCAACGCGCCGGCATCGAGCCTGTCTCTGGTCTGTAGCCGCGAACTCGCCGCCGCATTGCAACGTGGCGTGTTGCGGATTGATTCACAAGCGCTTGATCGCTGCCGCAACGCCACTACCCAAAGTCTGCAAGGTTGTGATTGGGTTGGTCCGCTGCAAACTGCGTTGCCGGCGGAATGCTGGGCCTTGATCAGCGGCAGCCTCAAGTCGGGCACCCGTTGCCAGTCATCACTGGAATGCAGCGACGGTCTGTATTGCAACGGCGCGTCGCCGCTGATTGCCGGTGTATGCGCTGAGCCCGCGCGGCCCGGTTCACGCTGCGAGCACCCGGCCGAAAACCTCGCCTCATTTGCACGCGCCGCCGACGGCCCGCGTCACCCCAGCTGCGACGGCATCTGCCTGCGCGGCCCATGCCTTGCCGCTGCGGCAAAGAGCGGCCGCTGCCATGCCTCGGCAGTGTATGCGAACGGGTTGAGCTGCGCTGAGCGAAAATGCAGCGACCAATTGCTGCCAACACTCGGCGCGACCTGCAGTACACCATCAGGCTGCGCCGACAGCGCCATCTGCCTCGATCAGAAGTGCACCCTGCCCAGGCCCGGCGGCGCATCCTGCAAGCTGCCGTTCGAATGCCGTTCACTGGAATGTCGCAAGAACCTCGGCGAAGAAACCGGCCTCTGCGTCGATGCCTGCCAGGCGCAGTGCACAGATGCATCCGCAGCAATGGGTTTGCGCCTCACACCCATACGCTTGGACGATCACCAACCACTGTAGGCGCAACTCTCGCAGCCGCACGCCCGTGCCAATCATTACCAGCGTCAATCACCGGCAAACAATGCAAGCCGCTGACCCAGGTCACCGAGCCTTGCGCGCAAAGAACGAATCATCATTGTGGCGACATCGTGCAGCGACATGGCGTTGAGTAGTTCACCTGGCGCAGGGCGCCAGCCAAGCCTGCCTTGGCCTGGCGTTGGTGACGACGCGCGCCCGTGGCGCGCAAGCAGTGGTCACTCACCCACACGCGCAAACGACCCCGGCACCCACTGATCTTCCAGCACCGCCGGCAACAGCCGCGCGCTCATGTCGAAAAACTTGTACTGCGCCATCTTCAACTCGCGTGCACTCGCTGCCAGAAGAAAGCAAGATCAGGCCCACTTTTTCTACAGCCTCGTTGGGCCTCGCAACGCCCTTCCTTGACTCGGCGCGTACAAGAAATACAATGTACGTATGAAGTTCGACTGGAATCAAGCCAAGGCCGTCGCGAACTCGAAGAAGCACGGCGTCACCTTCGAGAAAGCGCGCACAGTCTTCTTTGATGAATTTGCAGTGCAGTTCTTCGACGAAGATCACTTTTCTGAAGAAGAACGGTTCCTGTTGCTTGGTCGGACCTCGGACGCAAAGTTACTTCTGGTTTGTCACTGTGAACGTGAGCAGGGGAACATAGTCCGCATCATCTCCGCCAGGAAGGCGACAAAGCGCGAGGCCGCGCACTACCAAGGTGTCTAGCATGAAGACTGAATACGATCTTTCCAAGATGCGTTCTCGCCGGAACCCGTACGCATCCAAGCTGAAGAAGCCAGTCACCATTCGTCTATCCGAAGACGTCGTTGAATACTTCAAGAGCATGGCGAGCGAGGCTGGCGTCCCCTACCAAAGCCTCATCAATTTGTATCTACGCGACTGTCTTGCACAACATCGCAAGGTTCAAATCAACTGGCCGAGCGCGGCCTAACGAATAAGACCAGATCGCGCGCAGCCGCGATCTGACCGTTTGTTGTACGAAGCCGCTACGCGGAGGAATTGCATTGCTGTCGCCGTGAATTATGGTGCATCTTCATCTGTGCATTCGTGCAGGTGATTGTGCAACTTTTCGCGAGGATACGCCATCATGAATGCCGCTGCTGC